>Ga0209550_10001754_pt1 | contig 20848 bp, 25 predicted proteins | sample LauGreSuBDMM15SN_2_FD_187567 | JGI IMG/M metagenome (GOLD analysis project Ga0209550, IMG submission 187567) | Freshwater lake microbial communities from Lake Michigan, USA - Su13.BD.MM15.SN (SPAdes) (version 5) | ecosystem: Environmental > Aquatic > Freshwater > Lake | place: Lake Michigan... | reverse complement strand
ATATTATACTTACAGTTGTTGATTGTACCAATAGTTTGTGCATCTGACTATTGCATGCAACCTTCAATTCAATGTGGTCGTTGGAATTTATATTTTAATATAAAGGAACCAACGTATCAATATAGAATTGTACGCATAATATTCGATACTAAGGATAAGGATTTTAAAATAAATAATAAATTTTTATTTATTACACTTAATCATATTTTAAGAGTAAAAAATGATATTGATATTTTAAATCCAACTCTAAAAAATCTACCAGTTCTTCCTTTTCAAAGGAATATATTGGATACTGGGATTTTCTTAAAATCTAGTTTTAATCCTTTATTATCAAATAATTTGGAATTTTTAAAAAAATATAATTCCTATTTATTAAAAGGAGGATTTGACGATAAAGTGACTTTTGAAAAGATTATTACTTTAATTATAATCCATCGTCAAAAAATCATTATAATTTTATCAATAATAACATTATTCCTTTTAGGTTACTTAACTAGAGCTCAATTGAGAGCATTGTTAAGACAATTAGGAATCTCCTTAAGAGATATCTTCGAAATCTATAGTAATTACGTAGACGAAATAGTTGATCGTTTACGTTTTCCTAGTGAAAAGAAATCAGAAGAAGAGAATGAAAAAAAATTACGATTTTTTATCGGAAGATTAAAAGTTTTTCTGAAAGAATTACGAGAAGAACATGTTCCGGAATTCATAGAAAACACGTATATAGATAAAAAAATTTTACGAGACCATTTTAGAAAAATGGCTGAAAAAGTTAAAAATTTATTAGAAATAAATCGTCAAACTGATGAGATATTAAAAAAAAATTTGAACCATGATTAAAAATTTAATCATGGTTCAAATTTTTTTTTTACGGGATTGACGGGGCTCGAACCCGCAACTTCCGCCGTGACAGGGCGGTGCTCTAACCAATTGAACTACAACCCCAGTATTATATAGGAGAGAGAGGGATTCGAACCCTCGGTAAAGAAAAAACTTTACAATAGATTAGCAATCTACCGCTATAGACCACTCAGCCATCTCTCCACATATAATTATATTTATTTATTTATAATATGACTCTGGTGGGAATTGAACCTACGACCTAGGGCTTATGAGTCCCCCACTCTAACCAACTGAGCTACAGAGCCAAATTCTAAATAAATAAATTATATTAGTTATTTAATTAAAATAAAAATATTTTAAAATAAACCTAATGAAACTGCTTTATCAATTGGCATTGCAGCTCCAAAACCAAACCATACAGCAAAAATAGTACCTACAAAAAATACCGTCATTGCAACTGGACGACGGAACGGATTTTGGAATTTATTAACATTTTCAATAAAAGGAACAGTTAATAAACCTGCTGGAACAGCAGCCATTGAAAGAACACCAAGTAATTTATTTGGTAAAACACGTAATAAATTAAACGTTGGGTAGAAATACCACTCTGGAAGAATTTCTAGAGGTGTAGCAAATGGATTTGCTGGCTCACCAAATGGAGATGGTTCTAAAACAGCTAAACCAATAACACATGCAAATGTCCCAAAAATACAAATTGGGAAAATATATAAAAGATCATTTGGCCAAGCTGGTTCACCATAATAGTTGTGTCCCATACCTTTTGCTAATTTTGCTCGTAATTTAGGATCAGATAAATCGGGTTTTTTGATAACAGACATGATATTTATAATAATTTTTAAAGTTAATTTTGAGATTTGAAAAAATACGAATTTTAAAGTGTAATTATAAAGGACCTGAAATCCCTTGTTTTCGAATCATTAAGAAATGAGCTAACATTAATACTGCTGTAATTAAAGGTAAGACAAAAGTATGAAGGCTATAGAAACGTGTTAATGTACCTTGTCCAACACTTGTTCCACCTCTTAATAATTCTACAATAGTACTTCCTACAACAGGAACGGCATCAGGAACACCAGTAACAATTTTACAAGCCCAGTATCCAACTTGATCCCATGGTAATGAATACCCTGTTACACCAAAAGAAACGGTAACAGAAGCTAAAATTACACCCGTCATCCAAGTTAATTCACGTGGTTTTTTGAATCCACCTGTTAAATAAACTCTAAAAATATGTAAAATCATCATTAAAACCATCATACTAGCAGACCAACGATGAATTGAACGAATTAGCCACCCAAAATTCACTTGTGTCATCATGTATTCAACTGACGCAAATGCATCAGCTACTGATGGTCGATAATAAAATGTCATTGCAAAACCAGTTGCAACTTGAACTAAAAAACAAACAAAAACTATTCCACCAAAGCAATAGAAAATATTTACGTGTGGAGGAACATATTTACTTGATATATCATCTGCAATAGCTTGAATTTCAAGTCGTTCTTGGAACCAGTTATAGACTTTTCCCATTAAAAATAAATAATTAAATTTTCAATCACACTTAAGCACAAAATTTAAAATTTTTTATTATTTATACATTATAAGGATTACGCGAGCTGTCACTAGATAATAAACCAAAAACAGCAATAGTTATAAAGAAGAATGCCGTAGTGTAAACAAATAGTTTTAATGTTAGCATAAAATCAACGGATATTTAATTTAATTATGATTAAAATAATTTTGGATTTAAAAACCAAAATAAAGGATACTTACAATTATATTATAAATAAAAAATTTATTAAAATTTTTATTAGATACCTTCTATCAAACGGCGAATAATTTCTCGTTGACGAATAAGTATCCAACAAAATGAAAATGTTATAAAAATTAATAAAACTTGGCTAAATAATAATATTGGATCTAAACGCCAGCCATGAATTAAAATTATTGAACTGTAAACGATACCCAAAGTTGTAATGAAAATATCCCAATCTGTTGCAAGATCAGGATTTATAAATCTTAAACCATATAAAAGAAGCATTACGATGGCAAAAATAGCTCCAAGAAAGAGGGCAGGTTCAACAATTATATTTAGCATTTTTTACACGTCCTCACGTGCAAGAGGATCTATACGACTTACCGTAATTAAAGCAGCAGTAATTGGTAAAATAACTAGAACAGTACCGGCAAATAAACTTGTTATAAAATTTGCTAAAGATGGTGTCATAATTTTTATAAAGTATAATTTTGTAATTAAATATTATTGTAAAGTAGTATTTGAATATATATTATAAAATAAAGAAAATTTGTTCTTTAAGCTAAAAAATGAATTAAGGTCTTAGTTCAATTACCTGTTTTTTAGAAGCAAATTCATTTTCTGGAGTTAAAAAAAGCATGCAATGACATTCTTTTCTTTCACGCATTGGTACACAAGGACAATTCCAATATGCTAAACTGATCTCTTCCTCTTTATTGTCATAATATCGACAAGGACATAATGGAGCACCAAATTCGATCTTATTATTGGATAATCCTTGAATCACGGATTCTGTTACTTCTATATCATTACAAAAAAATGTATCTGTACTTTTTGCATAACTTTCCGCAAATTGTCTCATTGATTCAATAATTTTTGAATCCTGAATATTTTTTTCCATAGTCTTATTAATTTTAAAATCCCAACAAATAATCTAGAATTTTAAGAAAACGTAAATTTTTAGAATTATTGTTTATTTAGAAGTGGTAACAATACACTATAATATCTAAAATAAATAATTTAAAATAAAGAAGATAAAAATGATTGCTCCTTATTTCCCTTCGATTTTAGTACCTATAATTGGAATATTTTTACCCGGATTAGCAATGGCTGCGTTATTCATTTATATTGAAAAAGAAAGTGTTGAGTAATTAATTACTCAACACTTTTGTTTTAAAATGACGATCCTAGTCCTGAATAAGAACCATAAATAAATAATCCTAAAATTGTTAAAACACCCATACCACCAACTAAGGCAATTGCCCATAATGGAACACGTCTACTAGTATCTGCCATAAAAATTTATACTGAAAAATTTTAATTGAAAAAATAACTTGAAAATAAAACAGCTAAAACAAAAATTAATAAAAGTCCCCAGTAAAGAGAAGTTCTATTTAACTCAACTGCTTGTTTATTAGGATTTGGACCACTCATGATATTAATACCCCTTTAACGTTGAATAAATTGCATACACGTAATTGCTCCAAGGAAGAAAATTGTTGGAACAGCTAATCCATGAATTGCTAACCAACGAAATGTAAAAATTGGATAAGCAACAGATCTATTAAAATTTCGATTCATAATAGTATAGTCTAAATATTTTTTTATTTTTAAAATTTTATTTTAAATCTTCTAATTCTTGATTAGCATTAAAACGTTCGTTAGCTAATGGAACTTGTTGACGATCTTGTGTAAAATACTCATCCGGTCTTGGTGTTCCAAAGACATCGTAAGCTAAACCAGTACTAATAAATAACCAACCTGATAAAAATAACGTAGGAATTGTGATACTATGAATAATCCAGTAACGAATACTCGTTAATATATCGGTAAAAGGACGTTCTCCTGTAGATCCACCAGACATGTTTTTACTATTAAATTATTAGTAAAAATTCTTCTTTTGTCACTCCTTAATATAAAATATATGAAATATAAATACTATTATATTAGATTTTTTAATTTAATTAATATCTGATTATCTTTTTAATATAAAGCAAGCAGACGGAATCGAACCGTCATAATCAGCTTGGAAGGCTGAAGTTTTGCCACTAAACTATGCTCGCTAACTTATATGATACCAAAAATGATACAGAGTATGTATAAATAATATTTTTACATGATTAAACTTTCTAGTGGAACATCTAAAAAATTTGATAATTCAATTGCTTTTTTTTCAGTTTCATTCGGGTTTAGTAAAAATTGTGATGGAAATAATGGAATTTCACGTTTATCTTTCAAGATTAATAAAATAGTACAACGTGGATTTAGTCCTTGTTTGATAATAAATTTTAAACTTTTGATATTTTTAAAATCGTAAGATAAAAAAATTGTTCTATTTTTACCAGGAAAGCCTAGTCTTACTATACGTACAGTATTTTGATCTTTTAAAAATTCATTATATCCACTTCCAATATCCCAAATTATTGTTAAAAACAAATAAGTTGCTATTCCAATTGCCCCTGTACCATAAAACAACAGTGCAATACCTTGAGGTATAAATGTAATTTCTTTTGTATCAGTTATGAATAATAAATTGGTATTGAAATAGCTTGATAAACCAGCTAAAAAAAATCCAAAGCCAGCGACAAATAAAATTATCGTTGTTACCAAAGTATTTAAATTTCTTGCCCCAGTAATATTATCACGAATTTGTAGATTATTATTGTTCATAGTTAATCAAAAAATTATTTATTAAAAAACAATTAAATTAATTTAATTGTTTTTAATCCTAAATATAAAGCCGTAATAACACCAAACATAAAGCCAGATAAAATCAAATAGTTAAGAATTACACTCATTTAAATAATTTAATTATTAAATATATACATATATGTAAAATAACAATATTTCTTTAAGATATTTCCATAAAGTATATTATATAAAAAATTTCTTTTATTAAAACTTTTTAATATTGTTATTTCTTTTTTTATCTTATTATAATACTACAGATAAAATAACTTAAAAATATTAAAATATGATAAGTACTAAACAGGACAAAAATTTTGAGGTCGTATCTGCTTTTCAAGATGATCCATTTGTAGGACATTTATCAACTCCTATAACAACATCAAATTTAACAAAAACTTATTTAAGTTTATTACCAGCTTATAAACAAGGATTAACTCCATTATTACGTGGTATTAATATTGGTTTTGTACATGGATATCTATTATTAGGTCCATTTGTTACTTTAGGACCTTTACGTGCTAGTCAAGCAGCCAATTTTATTGGATTTGTTTCAACGATTAGTTTAATTATTATTTTAACAGCTTGTTTGTTAATTTATGGAAATGTAAGTTTTTCCAATTCTTCAAACCTTACTAATAAAAAATCACAAATTGACTTTTTAAATTCAAAAGGTTGGAATCAATTTACCTCAGGTTTTATTGTTGGTGGTTTTGGTGGTGCAAGTATTGGATATATTTTATTAAAATTAATTCACCTGAGTTAAAATTGATATTTAATAGAATTATTGCTATGCTTAGTTTAATTATTTAATGTTAATAATAAAATTTTAAAAATTATGGTAAAATACAAAGTAAGATTATTAAGTGAAAAACATGGTTTAGATGCTACAATTGACTGTCCTGATGATAAATTTATTTTAGAAGCAGCAGAAGATAATAATATTGAATTACCATATTCATGTCGTGCAGGATCTTGTTCAACATGTTTAGGAAAAGTTACAAAAGGAAAACTTGATCAACCAGATCAAACATTCTTAGATGAAGATCAAATTTCTAATGGTTTTGCACTAACTTGTGTTGCTTATCCAGCATCTGATTGTACAGTTTTATGTCACGAAGAAGAAAATCTATATTAAAAAGAAAAAAAAAGAACTTATTTGAAATTTCAAATAAGTTCTTTTTTTTTTCTTTTATAAATTAACTTTAGATTTATTTGGTAATTTTGAAACTAAGTTACGAGCTTCAGTTTCAACTTCATCAACTGATTTTTTCAATTCTGGTGCCATTAAATCAAATAAAGATGATTGACGACTAGTATACAATAATTCTAATGAAGAGTAAGTTGATAAATATTCTCGTGCAATCGTTCTTAACTCTTTTCCACTAAGTTCTTCAGAAACCATTAATTCATCAACTAATCTTTCTCCACCCGGACGAATTACCTCTAAAAAATTAATAATTTCATTATAAGTAATATCCATGAAATTTGTCGTAAAATTATCAATAATATTATTTAATTCTTGTTTTACATCACTACCTAAAAAGAATAAATTTCTTTGTTGAGCTTGCTGTTTTAATTCTTGTAATCGTGCCATTGCATAACGTAAAATCATTGTTCTTACAATTCTAGTCATTTGGGCTATATCTTGCTGTGCTCCTACAGTACATTCACCCGTTCCGCTTACAATTTCTTCAGCAGCTCTACCTGCTATAGCAACTAAAATTTGATTTACAAATGCGCTTCTGGAATTATATTGACTAGCAGATGGTACTATCCATGTTGTTCCTTGAGTATTTCCACGTGGAACTAACGTTAATTTTTCAATACCTTCATTTTCATTTATTAAAGTACCAACAAAAGCATGCCCCATTTCGTGAAATGCTGTTAATTGTCTTGCTTTAACACGTGTAACTTGTTTTCCTTCTAAACCAATAACAATTCTATCAATACTTACATTTATCTCATCCATCGTAATAAACTCTTTACGTCTTCGAGTTGCTAAAATTGCAGCTTCATTTAAAACATTTGCTAAATCAGCCCCCGAGAACCCAATTGTACGTTGTGCAACTTGTGGGATTGAAACCGATGACGCAAATTTTTTTCCACGCGCATGAACTTTTAAAATGGCTTGACGTTCCTTTAAATTTGGATTATTAATGGTAATTTGACGATCAAAACGACCAGCACGTTTAAGTGCAGGGTCTAAAATATCAATTCGATTCGTTGCCGCAATAACTACAATCCCACTATCACTTTCAAACCCATCCATTTCCGTTAAAATTTGATTTAGAGTTTGTTCACGTTCGTCATTTGCACCACCCATACTGTTATTTGATGAACGTGCACGTGCAATTGAATCAATTTCATCAATAAAAATAATTGAAGGTTTAAGTGAACGTGCTTTATCAAAGAGTTCTCGAACTCTGGCAGCACCAACTCCTACTAATAATTCAACAAATTGAGAACCGGATACTTTTAAGAACGGTGTTCCCGCTTCACCGGCAATTGCTTTCGCTAATAACGTTTTTCCTGTACCTGGAGGCCCACCAAGTAATACTCCTTTTGGTACTCCTGCTCCTAATTTTGAAAAAGAATCCGGATCTTTTAAAAATTTGACAACTTCTTTTAACTCAGCTTTAGCTTCTTCATTACCAGCAACATCTTCAAATTTAATTTTGATATCTGTAACTACAGTTACAACATTTTGATCTAAACTGGTAAATTCACCAAATGGATCATATGATTCAGTAATTGGGTCAAAAATACGGTTTGAGATTTTGTCCCAAATTTTTTCAAAAATCCCTAAAAATCGATCACTTACTAACCCAAAAATTAAAACTGCAATTAAAATTGGTATTAGGGTGTTTAATGAATTATCTAATGAAATATCAGATATTAATAAAATTAAATTTTCCATACTTTAAAATATTCTTTAATTTAAATAATTTAATTAACTCTCCTCGAATTGTAATAATTATATACATATAAAGAATGTTCTAAATAATTATTAAAAACCAATAAACATGGTTATATATCAAAATTAAATAATATTAGTTAATATTAGTATTGAAAACATAAAAAAATTAAATAATAAATTAGAATATAAAGTCAAATAATTATAAAATTTTTAAAATGGTAGAAAAAGGAGCAAAAGTTAAAATATTAAGAAAAGAATCTTATTGGTTTAATAAGGTTGGAACTGTAGTAAGTGTTGAAAAATCAACGGTAATTCGTTATCCAGTAGTAGTTAGATTTGAATCAGTGAATTATAGTGGTACAAATACAAATAATTTTTCATTAGTTGAATTGAAAGAAGAATAAAAAAAAAGGGATAGCATTTATAAATGTTATCCCTTTTTTTTTATTAGCTTTCTAAAGCACTCCAATCAACATCTACGTTTTCTAAAATTAATGAAGAATTATAGATTTGAAGAATAATTAATAAGAAAACTAAAAAAAGTCCCATAAATAGTCCCATAAGTGGTGTTGTTCCCCAATTAGGAGCAACTTTACCATACTCGACATTTAATGGTTTAAGAATTTCACCTAAACGAGTTTTTAATGCCATAAAATTTTTAAAATTTAAATAAAAATACTGAATAACTGAAATAAAATTTCAATTTGAATATAAGATTAAAGTAAAAATATAAAGAAAAATTTTTTATGAATTTTGAAACTGCATTACTAGCATTTGGAATTGCTTCCTTGACTATTGGTATTACGTTATTAACTGTTTATAGTTCATTTGGACCTGGTTCAGAAAACTTAATAGATCCATTTGAAGAAGATGATGATTAACGTATTTGACTAAGTTTCGTTACGAATTAAAAATTTTATGAACGTACAATTCTTGGACTTTCTCTAAAAAAAACTGAGAAAAATAGAATCATTAATGTACCAATTAGTAAAAATGTATAAACTAAAGCTTCCATATATTATTTATATTATTAAATATTAAAATATTTGTTATAAAAGTCTTATAACAAATATTTTGAAATTAGATACTACCTTTACGCGGAGTAGATCTGTCACCAATTTTTAAGAATGCTCCAAATTCTACTTGTTCAGTAACTTCTGGCCCAATACCTGTGAAAACATCTCTGAAAATTGTTCTTGCCCCATGCCATAAATGACCAAAGAAGAATAATAAAGCAAAATTGGCATGACCAAAAGTATACCACCCACGTGGGCTACTACGGAATACACCATCTGATTCTAAACTTGTTCTATCAAATTCAAATACTTCACCTAATTGAGATTTTCTAGCGAATTTCTTAACAGTTGGTGCATCTTTAAATGATTGACCATTTAATTTACCACCATAGAAGTTTACTGAAACTCCTACTTGTTCAATACTATATTTAGATTCAGCACGTCTGAATGGAATATCTGCACGAATAATACCATCTTTATCAACTAAAATAACTGGGAATGTTTCAAAGAATGCCGGCATTCTTCGAACAGTTAATTCACGTCCCTCTTTATCTCTAAAAATTGGATGTCCTAACCATGCTTCTGCAATTCCATCTCCTTTATTCATAGGACCTGATCTGAAAAGACCTCCTTTAGCTGGATTATTTCCAATATAGTCGTAGAATGCAAGTTTATCTGGAATTTCAGACCAAGCTGCTGTTTCCGATTTACCTTGGCTTATTGAAACTTCAACTCTTCTTTCAATTTCTTGTTGGAAATATCCACTATCCCATTGATAACGTGTTGGTCCAAATAATTCAATCGGAGTTGTGGCTGAACCATACCACATTGTTCCAGAAGTAATAAAGGCAGCAAAAAATACTGCAGAAATACTACTTGAAAGTACTGTTTCAATATTTCCCATTCTTAATGCACGATATAATCGTTGTGGGGGTCTAACAGTTAAATGGAAAATACCAGCAATAATACCTAAAGTACCAGCAGCAATATGATGAGCGGCAACCCCACCAGGATTAAATGGGTTAAATCCTTCTGGTCCCCAAGAAGGTGCAACCGGTTGAACATGTCCTGTTAACCCAAATGCATCAGAAACCCAAATTCCAGGTCCAAATAAACCAGTAACATGGAATGCACCAAACCCAAAACATAAGAATCCTGATAATAATAAATGAATCCCAAAAATTTTTGGTAAATCTAACGCAGGTTCTCCTGTTCTTGGATCTTGGAATAAATCTAAATCCCAATATACCCAATGCCAAATGGCTGCTAAAAATAGTAAACCTGATAAAACTATGTGAGTTAAAGCAACACCTTCAAAACTCCAAATTCCGGGAGCTGAGGCTCCGTCACCTGTAATTGACCAACCACCCCAAGATTCTGTAATTCCTAATCTTGCCATAAATGGCATTACAAACATTCCTTGTCTCCACATCGGATTTAAAACAGGATCAGAGGGATCAAAAATAGCTAATTCATAAAGGGCCATTGAACCAGCCCATCCAGAAACAAGTGCCGTATGCATTAAATGTACTGCAATTAATCTTCCAGGGTCATTTAAAACAACTGTATGAACACGATACCAAGGTAAAGCCATGTATACATTTTATAATTAAAATAAAATAATTTATTCCTTTCTTAAATCTTGAAAATAGTAAATAACTTCATTATAAAGTTATTTAAATCGACTTAAATATATTATATGATTTTTATAATGCTTTTTTGTATGCTAAATAAGCTATTACAGCTGGACCTGCAGAAACAATTAAAAATACGGATAATAACTGTCCAATTACATTTAAATTCATTACTAATAAAATTTTTTAAAATTATTCTTTATTTAATACACTCTAATAATTTTGGCTAAATTTTTATATTTATAATATAGTGGTGTATATTATATAGGGTTACTAACTCAATGGTAGAGTACTCGGCTTTTAACTGATAGGCTCTGGGTTCGAGCCCCAGGTAACCCATTTTAAAATTAAAAAGGTAAATATTGTTTTTCTAATAATGAAAAATAATAATTATCTTTACTATTTCTATTATTTAAACTTATATATTTATAAATATTTCCAATTATTAATGAATCAATCTGACTAGAGTTTCCAAATTTTAGTTTTTCTAAACTATTTTGATTTTTAAATTCTTTAAGAGAATATTGATATAACTTTATAAAAAATTCATTATTTGGATAAATAGTCAGTATTCTCTTAAGTTTTTGAGAAATAAAAATATTATTTATATAGTTCTTTAATAGTTTATATAAAAAAAAGTTAATGATAAATACTACAAATAAATAAAGACAAGCTAAAAAAAATTCATTACACATTATTTTGTTTTTAAACGTTCTATTAAAAATATACTATAACCAAAAAAAATATATTTTCTAATTATTATATTTAATAAGTTGACAAAAGCATAAATATTAAATATAATATATTCAATATATTTATGCTTTTGTATAGATACTTGCCTTCATCGTCTAGCGGCCTAGGACATTTCCTTTTCACGGAAGTAACAGGGATTCAAATTCCCTTGGAGGTATATTAATAATATTAGTTTATTGATTTTTAATCGGGATAACAGGATTCGAACCTGTGACTTTCTGCTCCCAAAGCAGACACGCTACCAAACTGCGTTATATCCCGTTAGCTACGTTAATTATATCTATATTTAAAGATGTCGTCAAGAAAAATTTGGCGTTTTTTTAAGATTGCATAACATTTTGATTATTGTTAATCTATAAATGATAAAGTAGAGTGAATTAAATGAAGCAATCAATAAATTATATATTTAAAAAAGATGGCTTTTTTAAAAAGATGGAAAAATAATTGGGATTTAAAATCATTAACACAAGAACAATTATTTAACGTTATTGTTGAAGTTGTAACAAAACAATTAGATGAAGTTGAAAAAAGTGAAGTTTCATTAGGTGCAAATTTAGTAATTGATTATGAAGCTGACTCAGTTGATGTAGTTGCCATGCTATTGTATCTTGAAGATATGTTTAAAAATGCTTCACAAACTACTCGTACAGTTGTACCAACAGACAAATTAGGTCAAATTGTTTTAGTTGAAGATATTTTTGACATTATTTATGAAGTTTTAGTTGGAATTGAATCAAAAATGGATCCATTTGTTGCAATTAAACCAGATTTTGATGCTTTAGAAAAGCGTCAAAAAATGGGTGAATTATATCCGAAAAATTAATTTTCTGTAAAAAAAATAGAAGATTCTAATATTAGAATCTTCTATTTTTTTTTATTTAATCGTAACTTTCCCACCAGCTGCTTCTAGTTCTTTTTTAATAGTTTCACTTTCTTCTTTAGAAGCACCTTCTTTTAATAATTTTGGAACATTATCAACAATATCTTTTGATTCCTTTAATCCAAGACCTGTAACGTTACGTACAATTTTTAAAACAGCAATTTTTTTATCTGCTGGGACGTTTTCTAAAATTAAATCAAAACTTGTTTTTTCCTCTACAGCTTCTGCCGGTGCCGCTGCCGCTTGTGGCATTGCCATTCCTACACTTCCAACAGAAATAGATGTATCTACACCAAAAACAGTTTCAATTTCTTTAACTAATTCGGCAGCTTCTAAAAGAGTTAAACTTTTTAATTGTTCAACAATATTAGTTAATTTATCATTCATAATTTAAAATTTTTTATTAACAAAAAGAATAATATATTTGTAATTTATTTGCGATTATAGACGGATGATAACATAAAGAGTTTGAATTTTCAATTAAAAATTTTAGACTTTAAAACTTGATAAATCTAAATTTAAACTTGGACTCATAGTAGTACATATATTAAACGATTTAAAATATTTTCCTTTTACTCCACTAGGTTTATTTTTTTCAACAGAATTGTAAACTGCAAGTAAATTTTCTACTAATTGTTCTTCAGTAAATGAAACTTTTCCAAAACTTATATGCACAATACCGGTTTTATCTGCACGATATTCTAATTTACCTTTCTTGAATTCAGTAATGGATTCTTTTAAATTTTGAGTTACTGTACCTGATTTAGGAGAAGGCATTAAACCTTTTGGACCTAATACTCTTCCTAATTTAGCCAATTTTGGCATTAATTGAGGAGTTGTGATTAGTAAATCAAAATCTAATTTTCCAGCACTCATTTCTTCTAATAAATCATCGGAACCAGCAATAGTAGCACCCATTTTTAAAACCTCAGCAACATAATCAGGTTCGGTAAAAACTGCAATTTTTAAATTTTTTCCAGTTCCATTTGGTAATACTAAACTCGTTCGTAATTGTTGATTTGCATATTTAGGATCAATATTTAGTGAAATATGAGCTTCAACAGATTCAATAAATTTTGCTGTTCCTAATTTTTTTAATAAAGAAACACTTTCTTGTACGGGATAACTATCTTTTGTAACTAAGTCTTTTAATAATTTAATTCGTTTTGAATATTTTTTCATATTAAGATAAAGATAAAAAATTTTAGTTTTTATACAACTTTAATACCCATATTTTTAGCTGTACCTTTGATAATAAGAACAGCTTTTTCTAAACTATCAGTATTTAAATCATTCATTTTTATTTCAGCAATTTCAACTACTTGTTTTAAAGTTACTGAACCGACATTATCTTTATTAGGTTGGGCAGAACCTTTTTTTATATTTGCAGATTTTGCTAATAAAACTGAAGCCGGTGGTGATTTTAATATAAAAGAATAAGATCTATCTTCATAGATAGTAATTTTAACTGGAATTATTAAACCAACTTTATCAGTTGTACGCGCATTATATTCTTTACAAAATGCTGCTATATTAACACCATGTTGTCCTAAAGCAGGACCAACAGGAGGAGCAGGTGTTGCTTTACCGGCAGATAATGCTAATTTAACAAAAGCTTTAATTTTTTTTGCCATATTATTAATTATTTTTAATATATAATTATTTTTTAATATAATATATCTGTTTAAACAACCAAAACATTTTTTTAGTTAACGCGCCCTGAAGGATTCGAACCTTCGGCATCAAATTTTGGAGACTTGCGTTCTACCAGCTGAACTAAAAGCGCTTAAAAAAAAATAATTTATTCTTAATACGATTATTATATTAAATATATTAAATAATATCAAATATAATATAGGTTAGCTAATAATTAATTACAATTTATAAGAATAGTGAAAAGTCAATGGAAAAATTAAAATTAAACTATTCAAATGATATTCCTTTACCTAATAATTTTCTTGTTGAACAAGCAGTATTAAATATATTGTTAACAAATCCAAATTTAATAAATAATATTTTGTCTTTTTTAAAATTAAATACTTTTTATTATGAAAGTCATAGAATAGTTTATTCTGCACTTATTGAATTAGTAGAAAAAAATAAAAAAATTAATTTAACATTATTAATAACTTATTTACAAGATAACAATAAATTAACAGAAATTGGAGGTTTGGAAACAATTATAAAAATTATTAATCGTTATGAAAATTTTTATGATTTAGAAAATTACATAAAAATTTTAAACGAAAAATATATTCGACGTTTAATTATAGAAATGGGACGTGAGATTATAACACTTGGTTACCTAAATAATATTGAACTTGAAGATATTATTGAACGAATTGAAAATTATATTTTTAATTTAAATTTACAAAAATCAAAAAATAAATTATATAGTACAGTTGAAGTATTAGATGAGATATTTCAAGAAATAAAATTTAAAATTAATAATAATGAAAATAATGGCTTAAAAACCTCATTTAAAGATTTAGATGTTATATTACAAGGTTTGCAAAAATCTGATTTAATCGTAGTTGCTGGTAGGCCATCTATGGGGAAAACGGCATTTGCTTTAAATCTAGGCAAAAAAATCGTTGAAAATTATAATTTGCCACTAATTATTTTTAGTCTAGAAATGTCACGTCAGCAAATTATTTATAGATTTATTGCAAGTGATTCAAAAATAAATACTAATCGTTTAAAGACAACAAAAATGACGTCATTAGAATGGAAACGACTAAGTGAATCGATGTTACATTTATCTAAGTTACCTATTTTTATTGATGATAATCCAAATTTAACATTATCTGATATTCGGTTAAAATTAACAAGAATTCTTACAGAAAAAAAAGAAATTGGCTTAATCATTATAGATTATTTGCAATTAATGAAATTAAATAATAATTTGGAAAATAGAGTTCAAGAAATTTCATATATTACAAGAAATTTAAAAATTTTAGCAAAAGAATTTGAAATTCCAATTGTCATATTATCACAATTAAGTCGTAGTGTCGAATCTAGAGTTAATAAACGTCCTCTTTTATCCGACTTGCGTGAAAGTGGTTGTCTTGCTAAAAATAAAATTTTTAAAAATCTATATTCATGGAATTTAGAGAAAATAATAAAAAATGAATCTATTAATTTTAATTTTAAAGGTATTAAACCTACTTACTTATTAACATTTGATAATAGTCTTAAAATTCAATTAACAGCAAATCATAAAATATTATCAAAAAATGGGTGGATTAAAATTTTTCAAATTACTAAAATGACTGAACTTTATTTTTTAACAAATAACAAAGAATTTGAATCGGTATATAGTTTTAAAAAACTCATAAATTTGGAATACAAAGGCCTTCAGAAAGTTTACGATAAAACTATAAAATTATTTCATAATTATATTGAAGATAATTTAATTTTACACAACTCAATTGAGCAGGATTCTGACATTGTAATAATGTTATATCGTGATGATTATTACAGTGAAAAAAATAATCAAAATACGATAACAGAATTTATTGTTGCCAAACATCGTAATGGCCCAGTCGGAACAGCTAGACTATTTTTTAATTCAGAATTTACATCATTTGAAAATTTGTAAAGTTTTTAATGCTAAGAACCAGATTCGAACTGGTGACACGAAGATCTTCAATCTACTGCTCTACCAACTGAGCTATCCCAGCTATGAAATATTAATAAGGTATTATAGTTTCTATTTGTATAGAATGTCAATAATAAGAAAAAAGATGAATTTTATAATTCATCTTTTTTAACTACAATTTGATCTTCATCATTTAATTGAATTTTTATTGTACGGTTCTTTTTACTTAGTGGATTTTGTAAAATATTTTCGGAAATTAAATCTTCCACATATTTAGTTATAAGTCTTCTTAATGGACGAGCACCAAAAAGAGGATTATAACCCTCACGCGTTAATTTAACTTTGACTTTATCATCTACTATTAATGTAATTTGTTTTGATTTTATACGTTCTGCTACATCACGTACCATAATATCACAAATTTTTCTTAATTCCTCTTGTTTTAAAGGCTGGAAAATAATAATATCATCTAAACGATTTAAAAATTCTGGTAAAAACATTGTACTTAAACGTTCTAAAACAGCCGATTTTAAATCTGAATTTACTTGTTTTTCGGATTTCGTTTCTTTTACATTATTCGCCTTCTTAATTTCTTTTTCAAGAAAATCATATTCTTTTAAATTTCTAAAAGATTTTTCGAATTCCACTCTTAATTGCTCTTTGATATCAATCAAGAAATTTTCGGTAATAGGAGATTCTAAAAATTTGATAGCACCTGCATACTCATCATCATAAATTTTTAAACTATTCTCATTAACTTTTTCAAGAGTTTTTAATTCTTCTTCTAATGGTGAATTTGATTTGTTTGCTCGTTCGGCTTTAATAATTTGTTGAATCTCATCAGCCGCAGCATTAGACGTCATAATAATAACAGTATTATCAAAAGGAACTAAACGTTTTTGACTATCTGTTAAACGTCCATCTTCTAAAATTTGTAATAATACGTTTAATATATCTGGATGTGCTTTTTCGACTTCATCAAATAAAACTACTGAGTAGGGTTTTCGTCTAACTGAATCGGTTAATTGCCCCCCATCATCGTATCCAACATAACCAGGTGGAGAACCGACTAAACGTGATACCGTAAATTTTTCCATAAATTCCGACATATCAAATCGGATCATATCACTTTCTGCTCCAAACATACTAACTGCTAAAGCTTTTGTAACTTCGGTTTTTCCAACTCCCGTGGGTCCACAAAACATGAAACTTGCGATAGGTCGATTCGGATTTTGGATTCCTAATCGTGAACGACGTATCGCTTTTGCAATTGCACAAATCGCTTCTTCTTGTCCTATAACTCTTTTATGTAACGTAGCTTCTAAGTTAATTAATTTTTGTGATTCAACATTAGATATCGATTGAATTGGAATTCCAGTCATACTTGCTAATAATTCTCGTATTTCTTTTTGAGTAATACGTTTTTTTAAGCCACTAAAATTACCTAACTTTCGTGCACGTTTAATTAAATCTGGATCATCTAAATTATATAAAAATTCTCTCCCTGTTTGAGTTGAAAAATAACCTAAAAGAGTATAAATTGTTGATAATTCTGAGTCAGAAATTTGTAATTCGGAACTATATTTTAAACTTTCGACAATTCCTCTTCTTAAAATTGGTTTTAAATCACTAATAAAATCTCTAAAAACTTCAATTCTTTTTTCTTCAAGTTCACTTAAAATTTCAAATGTTTGTTCATAAACTTCAATATCATTTTCACAAAAATCTTTACTAATTGAAAATTCTACTGGATTTTGACCTATTACTTTACGCATATGCGTAAGATAATTATACATTTTTGTTCGTTGAATAACATTAACTAAATCTGAAAAATAACGTTCTTTAAATGTTGGTGTTAAAAAATTAAATTCTCCGCCTTCTATCCATTCTCCAAATAAGAATAAAGATATTCTATAAGTACTTAATTTTGGTAACTGTTTATTATTTATTTCTGTAGATAAATTCTTATAAATTTCAATATTTTTTACTGGTGATAAATTTTGAAATTTTTTAATTGTTTTTGTAATTTCTCTAGGTTTACTTGACGAAAATAAAAGTTCATCTACTCTTTTTAATACAGAAATTCGCATTTTATCAAACAGAGTCTGAGAAATAGGAGACAAAATTGGTTTTGCATCCTCAGGAATGGTCAAGGGTGATTCAATCCAGCGTAATAAAAAGTTTCGATATGCATTTTCTATTTCTTGAAATACAAATTCGGAAGCAATATCACCTCGACGAAAAGCTTCAACTCTTAAAGTACCAATATTATTTAACCCAGCATTAACCAATGACGAAATAACTGATCCTTCAGTTACATTCGTTAAACGAATTACTTCTTTAGCTGCCGCTCGATCAACTAAATCAATTGCTTTATCTGGTAAAAAACGATCATAAATATATCGAGCTGATAATTCGGCAGATAATCTTAATGCACCAGGTAATATTTCGACATTATGAAAAGCTTCTAAACTAGGTCGTAATCCGTATAAAATATTTACGGTTTCTTCAATAGAAGGTTCTTTAACTTTTATAGGTTGAAAACGTCTGTTTAATGCAGGATCTTTTTCTATTCTTTGATATTCCTTCGTAGTAGTTGCTCCGATACATTGGAAACCACTTCTTGATAAAACTGGTTTTAAAATATTTGCGGCATCTAGTGATCCTTCAGCAGATCCTGTTCCCCCAATATTATGGATTTCGTCAATAAAAATTATTATATTTGGTTGAGCTAAAACTTCATCTAAAACACGTTGAAAACGTAATTCAAATTCACCACGATAACGTGAACCAGCTACAATTCTTGCTAAATCTAAACTTATTAAAGTTCTTCCTTCTAAAACAAAAGGAACTAAATTATTAACAATTTTACTTGCAAATAATTCAACAATTGCTGTTTTTCCAACGCCGGCATCACCTACTAAAACTGGATTATTTTTTTGACGGCGAACAAGAATTTCCATCATTTCTAATAATTCTTTTTCACGTCCAAAACATTCTTCTAATTGTCCTTGTCGGGCTAATAAAGTTAAATCAGTTCCGTATATTTCTAATGCGGGTCCTTTTTCTTCGTCATCATAATCATAATCTTCATAATCATCAAAAAAATTATTTAGATCGTTAAGAAGTAAATCCATACTTGGGGGGATTATAATTGTAATATATACAATGGTTAATAATTAAAATTTAAGAGTATTTATCTTTTTACTTTTAAAGTTAAAATTTTAAATTTATTTTGTAATTATTTTCTAATAAAAGTAATAACTGATTAATTTTTAATTCTATTTCATCAGTTAGTAAAGTTTTTGTATAAGATTGGAATTCTAAACGAATTCCTATACTAATATTCTCAAATGAATTTTCATCAGGGTATATATCAAAAAATTCAAAGTGTTTTAAATCTTCTAAAGAATGAAGTATTAACTCACGTAATTCAGAAAAATTAATATTTTTTGAAATTGTTAATGATAAATCTTTAGTAATAGAAGGATATTTTGAATATTCTTTAGAAATTTTTAAATTACTTTCTAAATTTTTTGAATTTACAGAATTTAAATTTAATTCAAATAAATAGATATTAGATTTTAAAGAATACATTTTTTTATATTTAGGGTGTATTTCACCAAAAATACCTACAATTTTTTTATTCTCACGTATTATTATCGTTTTTTTAGGATGGTAATAATTTTTTATTAAGTCACTTTTTTCAAAAATAAAATTTTTATTCCCAAAGAAGGATAAAAAATATTCAATAAAGCCTTTTGCCTTGAACCAAGTTAATTTATTATTTAGTTCATTTTCGATAGGAAAAACAAAACTTAAATATTCTTCTTCTACTATTTTATTATCATTTTGTTTATAAATTCTACCTATTTCAAAAAATTTTGAGTAGTTACTTACGAATTGTATATTTTTCAAAAAAATATCAAGTAAATTAGGGATTAAAGATGATCGCAATATTGATAAATCTTTATTAAGAGGATTCTTAAGAAAAATTGTAGATTCTTCAATTTTTAATTCTGAAATTAAAGAATTTGTGAAAACTTCATTAAAATTATTTAAAATAAAAAATTGTTTAATAAACTTAATATAGTTATTTTTATTGAGAAAATTTGAAATATATGATTGCGGTAAAATTTCCTTAAAATTTTTATAACCAATAAATCGTGTATATTCTTCAATAAGATCAATTTCTCTAGTTAAATCAGTCCTGTAATAGGGAATTCGGAAATATAATTCATTTAAGGTTGAACAAACTAATTTAATATTTGCTTTTGTTAAAATATTGTTATCATAATTTGGGATATTTAAAATTTTTTGAAAAATATTTTTGTTAACTTTTAATAAATTGTAATGATTTAAGTCAAAATTTCCATTTGTTGTTTTATAAATTTTTTTATCTATAGTCCCATTAGAAATTATTTCAATTAATGTCAATAAACGTTGAAATGAATATTTAAAATTATTTAAAAAAGACTTTCTTAAATAACGAAAAGATAGTTTAGTGTTAATATCATTTAACTCTAAGATGTTTTTTTCAATATTATAAAAACTAGCTTCTAGAATAAAACTTTTTGTAACCGTATTATGATTTATTAGACCAAGAATAGATAAAATTTTATCTTCCGAATTTTTTAATAAAATACTACCCTTTGGTATAAAATACTTATCATTATTAATTAATATAAAATCATCGTTTTGAGAACGCTTGATTATTAATTTATTATTATTATCAAATA
>Ga0209550_10001753_pt1 | contig 20850 bp, 21 predicted proteins | sample LauGreSuBDMM15SN_2_FD_187567 | JGI IMG/M metagenome (GOLD analysis project Ga0209550, IMG submission 187567) | Freshwater lake microbial communities from Lake Michigan, USA - Su13.BD.MM15.SN (SPAdes) (version 5) | ecosystem: Environmental > Aquatic > Freshwater > Lake | place: Lake Michigan... | reverse complement strand
CGTTACAAGAACGGCAACTCCTACCAAAACGAGGACACCATCAGCGACTCCAACAAGGACACCTTCGCGTACCGTTACAAGAACGGCAACTCCTACCAAGACAAGGACGCCGACGAAAACCAGGACACCGTCCGCGACTCCAACAAGGACGCCTTCGCGAACAGTTACTAGAACCGCGACTCCTACTAAGACAAGGACGCCATCAAGGACACCTTCACGAACTGTTACGCGCACGGCAACACCTACCAAGACAAGAACTCCATCAGTGACTCCTACCAAAACAAGGACACCGTCCGCGACTCCAACAAGGACACCTTCACGAACAGTTACACGGACTGCAACTCCTACCAAGACAAGGACTCCAACAAGGACACCGTCGCGGTCTGTTACGCGGACTGCAACTCCTACCAAGTCACGGACGCCCTCTAGAACGCCGTCGCGGTCCGTTACACGGACTGCAACTCCCACCAAGACAAGGACGCCCTCTAGAACACCGTCGCGGTCCGTTACACGGACGGCAACTCCCACCAAGACAAGGACGCCCTCTAGAACACCGTCGCGGTCTGTTACACGGACTGCGACTCCTACCAAGTCACGGACGCCGTCAAGGACACCTTCTAGGACAAGAACTCCCACGAATACTCCAACTAAAACAAGGACGCCGTCGGTAACTCCTTCTAGAACACCGTCGCGGTCTGTTACACGGACTGCAACTCCAACCAAGACAAGGACGCCCTCTAGAACACCGTCGCGGTCTGTTACACGGACTGCAACTCCAACCAAGACAAGGACGCCATCGGTAACTCCTTCCAGGACAAGAACTCCCACGAATACTCCAACTAAAACAAGGACGCCGTCGGTGACTCCGTCTAGGACCCCTTCGCGATCTGTTACAAGGACAGCAACTCCTACCAAGTCAAGGACGCCCTCTAGAACACCATCACGGACAGTGACTTCTACAAATACTCCAACACGAACTAGGACTCCATCAGTAACTCCTTCTAGAACGCCATCACGGACAGTGACTTCTACAAATACTCCAACACGAACTAGGACTCCATCAAGCACACCTTCGCGTGCAGTTGCTAGTACAGGTACACCTACGGCAACGGGAACGAGTACTAGAACTCCTACAAATACTGGTACGGGAACTGGAACAGGCACAAGAACTCCTACAAATACCGGTACAAGGACTGTAACACCGACGCAAACACCTACGGCAACGGGAACGAGTACTAGAACTCCTACAAATACCGGCACTAGAACTTCGACAATGACGCAAACACCTACGGGAACTGGAACAGGCACAAGAACTCCTACCCAGACGCCTACTGGGACGGGAACGAGTACTGCTACATCCACCCAGACGCCCAGTAATACAGCCTCCAATACGATTACTCAGACGCCTACTGGGACGGGAACGAGTACTGCTACATCCACCCAGACGCCCAGTAATACAGCCTCCAATACGATTACTCAGACGCCGAGTAAAACAGCCTCTAATACAATTACGCAAACTCCCAGTAATACAGCTTCCAATACGATGACGCAGTCTGGAACTGTTACACAGAGTCCAAGCAACACTGCATCTAATACGATTACGCAGACAGGTACCCTGACGCAGACACCCAGTAACACCGCCTCTAATACGATTACGCAGACAGGTACTCGGACGCAGACGTCTAGTAATACAGCCTCCAATACGATTACGCAGTCTGGAACTGCTGCACAGACAGCAACTCAAACCGGATCTGGTACACATACAAGAACAGTTACTAGAACCCGAACGTCATCTCTCACTGGAACTCAATCAAAAACTGTTACTCCTTCTATAACAGCCAGCAATACTCCTACGCCCTCCAATACACCATCCTTTACAAATACAATGTCTGTAACGGTAACCGGTACTTCAACTGTAACGAAAACTCCGTCCAATACGCCAACAGTGACGGCTAGTTTTACACCCTCTGCCACAAGTTCACCCACGTTGACGGGTACACAAACTACGACAGCCTCTTGGACTACCACGCCCTCCAATACGGCATCTTGGACGGGGACAGCTAGCAATACCATAACAAAGTCCGGTACCCAAACGCAGAGTTCATCAAAAACTGCGTCTGGTTCCGCGACACAGACTCCAACAGTAACTGGCACAACTGCGGTCACTGTGACCAATACGGCAACACAGACACAGAGTGTAACCGGATCTGGAACTGGCTCCGGAACACAGTCAGGATCTATAAGTTTTAGTGCAACAGTCTCATGGACACCTACAGCACGTGTTACTCCGACACGTTCAAGCACAGAGACACCTTCAAAAACAGCTAGTACAACAATCAGCAGATCTAGTACGCCGTTTAGTACGGTGACCGCTACAACGACTAGTACAGGATCCGGTACTGCTAGTAAGACGGGTTCTGGAACAGGATCACAGACACCCACATCTGTGATTACAAATACGGGATCTAGCACATTGACGGGCACTGTGTCTGGCACTCGGACAGGAACTGCATCTAGGACAGCATTATCTACGGCCACGGCATCGGTTACGGCTCTTGTTACGCCGACAGTCACTGCATCGGTAACCATTACCGGCACAAGTACACGAACGGCCACTATCACTCCTACACTATCGGCCGGTGCATCACCAAGCGGAACTGCATCAGTATCCGGTACGGGTGCAGGAACTGCAGCGGCTACGGCAACAAGGACAGGAACTCCTAGTACAACTGGAACCGGCACTAGAACGGGATCCGGAACCGCGGCAGTCACGGCGACTGTTACCGCTTCGCAAAGCGGTACGGTGACCAGTACAGGATCCAGTAGCACCACCTGGTCCTTATCATCCAGCCCTACTAGCACTGCAACGGGTACTGGAACTCCAAGTGTATCGGGTACGGGTGACCTTACCGTATCGGGTACTGCATCTGTTTCTGCTCTTGGTACTGCAGGGGCCACGGTCACTGGCACAGGCACTCCTTCTCCTACCTCATCGGTATCTATTACGACTACGCAGACAGGAACTAGATCTGGAACTGTCACAGGAACTAGCTCACTAACTAAAACACCTTCTGTTACTGGATCTCGCACGATGTCCGGCACAGTATCGGGGACAGCTGCAGTAACACCGAGTTCCACACGGTCTGGAACGCGAACTGTCACGACAAGCCGAACAAGTACCGTATCAGGAACCGGTTATAGTACACCGTCTATGACATCCACAGGCTCTGGAACTCGCTCTGGATCTGGTACAGCCACGGTTACCAGCGGACTTACTCCAACGGCCACGGGAACTGGTACTGGATCTTCAACGGCAACAAGGTCCCCCTCTGTAACCGGCACTGGGTCTGGAACACTCACGGGTACCCTAACAGGAACACGCTCTGGAACACCGTCTAATTCGGCATCCAAGACGGTGACAACATCAGTTACGAGCAGCGGATCCCGAACAGCATCACCGTCGCAGACCGCTTCTGTTTCAGGAACGGGACTGATTACTGCTTCGTCATCGGTGACGATCACTAGTACCCGCACGAGTACCCTTACAAAAACAACTACAAATACGGCAGCTGTGACAAAGACTCCGTCCGTTACCATCACTTCCACACATACCTCCAGTGTGTCAGGTACAGGAAGTGCTGCGGTTACAGTAACCCCATCTACCACTAGCTCGGTTACTGGAACGAGGACCGCGACGGGTACGGCTTCGCCTTCTACAACAGTGTCAGGACTCCCCACTGTATCTGGAACGACAACGGGGTCCGCGAGTCCAACATCAACCTACAGTCAAGCTACTCAGAGTCCTTCTGTAACCGCTGCGGCTACCGTCTCAAGCACTGTTTCAGGTACAAAGACTTTCACCGCAACAGCCACAGGAACCCCTTCACTCTCGCAGACCGCAGCCTCTACACCCTCCACAACGGCGGCCAAAACAAATACGGGCACTGCCTCAGTTTCTGGAACTGGTACTCCATCGGTCAGTTCGTCTGTTACATCAGGTATGACAAGATCTGTAACGGGATCCGTGACTGCAGCTGTGACACCGACTGTCACAGGATCTTCTACATCTTCGGTATCAGGGTCTGTAACGGGTACAAGAACGCCCACTGCAACACGGTCATCTACCCGTAGTGACACAGGGACCCGTACAGGAACGGCGACAAGAACAGCAACGGCATCTAGTACGGCCGGTGTAACGCCAACAGTCACTGGATCCGTCACTCCTTCTCGTTCTGCAGCGATCACTGGATCAGGCACGGGAACTGTGACGCATACCGGCACTGTAACCAGTGGACTGACCCCTACAAGTACTGCAACGCCCTCTACAACCAAGACCCTGTCCGCTTCTCAGTCTGCAACGCCATCTGCTTTTACAACCGGCACAGGTACGGGTTCCGTAACAGCAACAAAGACTGCTACACAGACTGCAACTATGTCTAAGACTACGACAAATACGGGATTTGTTACAAATACGGCGACGATGACTCCTACGGGTACGAAAACACCCTCCAAATCCCCCACCGGCACCGTGACGGGTTCGCCGAGTAAAACCGGCTCTGGCACAGGCTCCGTGACCGGTACGGCTACCGTTACACCCTCCGAATCAAGTACAGTGGGGCCCAGTATGTCTGCAACGGGTCCTTCTACTGGATCCATGACAGGCACTGGTACAGGAACTGGAACTGCGACGGGTACGAGGACGGGGACGCTGACGGGTTCTACGACGGGAACCGCGACAGCTTGGCCCACTGTGACGGGTACAGCAACCCGCACAGGCACTAAAACCGGTTCGGGGACCTCCACAGGCACGTCTACAGGCACCCGAACCGGTACAGGATCCTTGACCGGCACAGGAACTCCTTCCAGTCGGCCCTCGGCATTATCAACTGCATCACCCACAATAACCGCGTCAGTGACCCCTAGCTGGACTATGACGAGTACCCAATCCGGTACTGTGACACCCTCGTTTACTTCATCTGCAGCGGTGACACCCTCCGTCACTAAGACTCCAACGACCACCGCCTCTAAAACAGTATCTCCCACTGGCTTTGCTACAGAGAGCACAACCTGGACACTTTCTTCTACACGGACATCTACGATGACAGGCACGGGCACTATGACGGCTTCTAAGACTTCTGCAGCTACCGTTTCTAACACCGGTAGCACCACGCGGACGCTATCCGCGTCGTTAAGCAGCAGTGCAACAATTACACCCTCCATTACGTCATCGCTGTCAACTACAAAATCCATTACCGCCACTCGGTCGGGTACTGCGAATCCTACCCCCACGCGTACCGGTACACAGACAGACTCACAGACACCGTCCGGAACGTTGACCGGTACTCCATCTGGAACTCCCTCCGTGTCAGGGACACGCACAGCTGCTGCCACAGGTACAGCCTCTGGAACACGGTCAGGCTCTCGGTCAAGAACGCGATCAGCAACAGCCTCCAGGTCTGCAACCACCTCAATCACGGCCTCGTGGTCTCCCACGGCGGCCATCACAGCCACGGCATCCAGTACAGCAGGAGTCACGCCGAGCGTTACCGCGATTCCTACCACTGCAACGCGGACAGTGACTGTATCTGGTACTGGCTCACGATCTGCATCGGCAACAATCACTGCCTCCCATACGGTATCTCCCTCTGTAACAGCAGCTGTTACGAAGACGACGACTGTATCACCTACGCGCAGTTCCTCTGTCTCAGGCACCGGTGCCATTACCGCGACTACGTCGGTGACTGCCGCCTCCACGATCACTGGATCTGTGACTGCCACGGTCACATCCTCTAGAACAGGAACTCTGACGGTTACGCCGTCTACTACGAGTCTCCCTACGGTATCCAATACACGAACGGGCACGGCATCCTACACGGGCACTCCCAGTAATACGGGCACAGGCACTAGGACTGGCACCTCTACAGGAACGAGAACCGGCACCGCTACCTCTGCTCCTACTGTGACCGGTACAGAGACAGGAACAGGTACCCGCACGGTCACGGGTTCTTCAACCGGTACAGGCACGAGGACTGGCACAGGCACCAAAACAGGAACTGCATCCTGGACAGCCTTCCCCACACGAACCGACACAGGGACTGCCACTGCAACGGGTACGGGTACGCCTACGTTTAGCGATACAGCAACTCAGACAGGTACTGCCTCTACAACTATCACGGCCTCCTCCACAGGAACTGCAACAGGCACTAAGACGATGACCGCAACGGTATCTACTTCTCCAACAATGACTACAACAATTTCAGGATCCATCACTGCAAGTCCCAGTATAACAGCCTCTCCTACGTTCACTCCGTCCAAATCCTCTACTGCAACGTTGTCTGTGGGTGCAACACCCACAGGGACACGGACTCCGACAAAATCAGGAACTGCAACTGCACGTGCTACACCATCCACAACGGCCTCCTAATATTTATCATTTGCAGACAATTTCATAACATACTATATTGTGATTTACGTATTTATAAATAGGTAAATCATAATTGAATAAACTTTTATTTATTGTATTTTATTATCTAATCTAGTAATGGCAAGCAGCTGCACCCCTACGAAGAGTCAATTCCGCTGCTAAAAAGGAGAAAGAGGAGCGAAATGTAAAACAAAAGGTACCGCAGGCGATATTGATTATGATCCGTGTGACGCACGCGCCTGAATAAATGCAGTTAACAGGGAGGAGGACGACGGTGACCAGTCCTCCAGCGGAATTATGAGTTTTTGGCCGGTAATTAGCTGAAAAAGACATACGGAGTCTACCGCATATTTATTAAGTCGGAGAGCGTGAACGGTGAGCAAAATACTGATAAGACGATCCAATCGCTGCAGCTCCGCTACCTGATCGCCGGCCACAAAAAACCAGGCGGTTTTTCCAACAATCATATCTACATCAGCACCGACACCATCCACTACATCCACATGCACACGGCACAGAAGTGTTTGGGCCTTTGATGTCTCCAGTAATGCGTTAGCTTTCTCACGGAAGACTGCCAGAAAGGGGCGACAACGACTCCATTCTCGTTCTCCTGGTAGACTCGTCAGAACACCGCTGCGTCCTTCAGACAGGGATTTACAAAGACCCACCCGATAGACGGCAGTGAGTTCCTGGAGTGTTGGACTCGGTTTTGCTAGCGGACTTCTAGTTGTGTAGGAGCGCCAGGCTTCAATGAGTTCACAGCGCGATTCCTGAGGCGGAGAATGTCGGATCGCCGCAAATTTGAGATCCGATAGAGAAATAGATGCAAAACGCAAATTATAGAGAACTGTACGCATCTTGTGGATAATCTGGATGATGCGTATGAGCTCCGCCTGCTCCAGTGTTTTTTGGAGATCACGAGGAATGGCGGCAATCACTTCGGTGTAATAAATCTGCGGTGGAGCCTGACCTGGAACGGTAGCACCAAAGAAACGATCGGCCAGGTCCTCAAAAAGAGATCGGTGTGTTTCAAAGAAGGCTGCATCTTCAGCGGCAATCTTGACCGTCCAGATCACTCGCTGGGCAACTGGATCCCATTGACCGCCAGAATCGGGTCGTACAACACCTATTTCACGATGCCAGAGTGCTTTTAGAAAATCAAAGAACTCATTTGCCATCCCTTGTTCAGCCCACCAGTAGGGTGTGACCCACTGACTTGCCGTGGTTTTTTCAGCTGGTTCGCAGAGAACAGTGGACCGAAGCGCAACTGGCAGAACTCCTAACTGTTTGATAAGACGGAAATCTTCGCCTGATAACACGGAAATCCAATCACTGACATTGGTGGGTGAAATCTGTGAACTCAGGGTACTGAGTTCAAAATTGGGCAGACCTTTCCATAGAAGCAGTGGCCGATGAATCTCTCGGATAAATCGGCTTAGACTCTTGGAGTTTCGGCTGTAACTCAGGGTCAGAGTTTTACGCGCACGGGTTACCGCTACATAGAATAAGCGGCGCTCTTGCAAGATTCCATCTTCATCCTTTTGTTGGGGAAACACCTCATCGTTCATGCGAACCAGAAAGACATTGTCCCATTCAAGTCCTTTGCTACCATGGAACGTGCTCAGGTAAATAGTCCGTGGATGATTCCCTGTTGTGGCGGTTTCCATTTGACTTTCTTCGCCTTGAACAAACCGGACCCTGACGCCGAGTTTCAGCAGAGCAGCTTCATAGGCATACAGGACACTGTTGAACTTGCTGAGAATTACCGTGCTGCCTGTAGCTCTAAAAGCAGCGTCACAGACCCAGTCCCGTTCTTCAGAGGTGCGTGCAAAGTACTGGACCGCCGGTCTTTCTCCTTGCTCTGCATGGGACGCAGCTGACATGAGTTCCTTGTGATCCAGTGTGGGAATGTATCGCATAATGGAGTTGGCAACTGCCACGATGGCCGCAGTGGATCGGTAATTCGTAGCCAACTGAAAATCTGTAACATCCGCGAACCGTTTATGAAAGTTCAGAATATAGTCCACACAGGAACCTCGCCAAGAATAGATATTTTGAGCATCATCGCCGACAATTGTGATCGTAGAGGCAGCATGATGGAGCGCTTTGATAAAGGCATATTGCGTGTCATTAATATCCTGAAATTCATCAATAAAGAGCCACTTGAGAGTCCGAATCCATGTTTGGCCCGCGGGTGTCTTGAGAAAATCCAATGCTTTCAGTGGAAGTTCATCCACGTGATAAAGATCATCCAATGCATCAGGATCCTCCTTGCGGAGGATCTGCTGTGATAATGCATGGAAGGTGCCGCAGAGAATACGTTGAGGTCCCACGAGGGCCGTAAGTCGCTGAGACATGACGGCCGCAGCATTGTGGGTAAATGTAAGGAGGATAATTTCATTTGGTTTAGCACCTGCCGATGTCAAAAGATGGGCTATGCGTGCAGTCAGAGTAGTGGTTTTACCCGAGCCAGCGGAGGCCAGAATACGGAGATTTTGTGTCGGTGGTTGGCGTACAATCCGCGCCTGTTCATCATTGAGGGTCACGGATCCTTCACTAAAGACGAACCGATTTGGTGACGGATCCATTGCAGTTGTGTAAGACGGATGGCTTATGCCCTGCGAGATCGCATAGGCGCAATAGGATCCGTATCTTTAGGAGGATACACATCTTCCACGAGTATGGTGCCTCGCATCTTCATCAAAACACTTAGAACAGATTGATCGTGTCGGTGATCAATAAAGCTCGGTGCGTTGGGTATTCTAGAAGGACTATCATCGTGCAAATGGTGATTGTCTGATGCCAGAATCTGATGTAATTCTTCCATGATAGCCCGATTTTCAGGAGTATTCACCAGTATCATGTAGGTTCCAGCAATCTGCCGTGATTTTGCATGTACGGTATCCAGGGCCTGGAAATAACTGAGAACATCGCTCTTCGTATAATACTCTTCTGGATACGTGAGTTGAAAGCTTATGCGATGAGGTGCATTTTTTTTAACAAGTGACAAATAAACTTCAAATTTCCGCTTCGCTTCAGGAGTTGAATTGATGTAGCAACCGGCATCGGCGTAGACTATAACATCATTTTCTTGTGATCGGCGCATGGTTTCAAGAATAATAAGCGGTTTCCAAATCCAATAACCATAGCCTTTAGGCGACTTGGCAATGAAATCAGCGTGTGCTGCTAGACCAGGCGTATTGTCTTGTGTATAACAATTTACAGATTCAAAATACTTGGAATCCTGGGCCTGTTTTCCAATGCGCGCAAGGGCAAGTTTATAGGTCGGCATTGATCCAAATGTGCAAAAATGCACTTTTGCTGACATTATTACAAATAATAAACGTTGGGGCTTTAGCCTTCGCTGCGCATGTCGTTTCACTTCAGACCTTAATTTGGCTATTACCGGTAAGGATGTGGGAACTGCTGATCCTACTGGTTATTGTAATTGGGATCGGTGCAAATTGGTGGGATTATAGCACCGCTGTGCAAGAATATACCTTTGCGAAGCCGGCAACCCTGGACAAACGGGATGATATCCGGGCTTTATTAGCAGAAAAAACTCCGATTGCCGTTGAAATTGGATCTCTCCCGTGGCGCCCCGAACTCGCAACGACTGCTACGTGGACCGTTAGTGTGGAGGCGGATGGGGCTGTTCTAGATATGCCCATGTCTCAATGGCTTGAGGGGGGAGGACAACGGTCACCGATTGCTAATCAAGAAGCCCTTGCAAATGAAATGGAATTAACAACGGGCATTGCCGATATTGATGGAGCGCGACCGTGGTGGTGGCTTCCCGGTCTTTGGGATGTTCAGGTCAATATACTTGCACCCGGTCAGGTACAAGGGCTGACGTGGGTCTCTTCAGAGAGACATTGGATTGGATGTACGCACGGGACTCCCCTGACACTCTGGCTTGTACATAATCGGTACCGACGGTTTCTCCCTACTGCTTCTGGATTTGGATCCGGATCCGGATCCGTGGATCCCTGGGCTCTCACGGTGGCAACTGCACCCTGGATTGGAAAGGTTCAGTACATTGAAGTTACAATAAAACCGGGCTGGTGCATTGGTCTGCCGGCGCACTGGGGATTCGCAGTACGGCCTTCTGGCGATGCAGAAGCCTGGATTTGGACCGCAAAACAGCATTCTCCATTGTCACATGTGATGACAACTATATTCTCATAATTTTATATATTACCCTACCATAGAAATGCCCATTTTGACCCCCTCCTATGCTGAGCGCATGGCGCGCTTCAAGGGGAATCTCGTCCTGCAGGGTCGTACTGCACACCCCCATCAGCCATTAGATGGAACCAATGCGCGTACTTCCAGCAATACGTCCTACATTGATAGTCTCCACGGGAAGGGGGATTACATACGCCAAGGTCCCAGCGGCCCCATTGTTGAACCCTGCTGCCAAGAAGATAATGATATGATTATTTTGGTCCGCACAACTGATGGAGAAAGAACAATCACTCTTCCATTTACATTGAATGAAGGTCAACAGATTACTGTATCTTGGGGTGATGCTTCTGATTCCGAAATCTATGATTATACAAGTGGACCAATAACGCATACTTATGAACTCGCTGATACGGTTTATTACATTCGTATATCTGGTACTGCTGATGCATTTGGTGACAGTGGGTATCTTGGACACAACCTTATTATCAGCGTTCTCCAATGGGGCAACCTTAGACTTACATCCTTGGCAAATGCCTTCTATGATGCAAGCAGTCTTATATTCGTTCCCAATAACGTCCCCGGCACGGTTACAAACATGAGTCGCATGTTTAGATATGCAACTATTTTTAACGGCGACATTTCCGAATGGGATGTCAGTAATGTAACGAATATGGAGGAAATGTTTCGTAATGCCGAAGCGTTTGAGGGTGGAGATCTCACGGGCTGGAATACAGGTAATGTGACTGATATGAGGCGCATGTTCAAAAATGCGTTTGATCTTTCTGCTAATTTGTCCACCTGGGATGTTGGGAATGTCACTAATATGTACAGAATGTTTAGCGATACTCATGTTTTTAATTCCGATTTATCTTTATGGAATACTGAAAATGTAACGGATATGCAGTTAATGTTTCAAAATTCATTTGTCTTTAATAGTGATATATCTGAATGGAATACGGCAAAAGTTACTTCAATGCAAGGTATGTTTCAGAATGCTGAATTATTTAACAGTGTTTTATCGGATTGGAATGTTGGCAATGTGACGACTATGTACGCCATGTTTGATGGGGCTACCGCATTTCAGGGAACGGACGATCTTACAGGCTGGAATCCAGGTAAAGTAACCACCATGGCTTTAATGTTCAGAAATGCAGCTGCTTTTACGGGTGATATTTCTACATGGAATGTCGGTAAAGTTACTACAATGGAAAGTATGTTTGAGGGCGCTACTCTTTTTAACGGTGCTGTCGGTGACTGGAATACTGCGAAGGTTACGGACATGAACCGTATGTTCCACCGGGCAATGAACTTCAATCAGTCCATCCAATACTGGGACACATGCCGTGTTACGGATATGGCCTTTATGTTTGCGGGCTATGAAGTGGAAGGAACGCTATTCTACACAAAATTTCAGCAATATGTTAATACAAATGATGGGTATTGGGATGTTGGCAGGGTTACTACCATGGAAAGTATGTTTGCTATTAATGATGAGTTTGATCAGGAACTCCAGGACTGGGACGTTAGCGGCGTAACAAATATGGCCAGTATGTTTGACAGTGCAACAAACTTTAACGGTGAGGTTGGCTGGGGTTCTAAAACCGGCCAGGTTCAACAAATGCAATATATGTTTAGAAATGCGGTTCGCTTCAATAGAGATCTGAATGATTGGGATGTAGGTTCAGTACAGAATATGGCAAGTATGTTTTCAGGAGCGACCGCATTTAATGGCAGTGTAAACGGATGGAATACATCCAGTGTAACGAATATGAATAATATGTTCAGAGAAGCGTCAAACTTTTTTGGTGGTGGTGCTGGTGATCCAGGGGTGAATGCTTGGAATGTTAGTAGCGTTATGGATATGAGCGGTATGTTTATTAATGCAGGCAGCGCTGCTGATCCTGCAGACCGTTTCCTCAGAGATCTAGGTGCATGGGTTGCAACTGCTGTCACCGACCATAATGCAGATCTAATGTTTGCAGGCACCAGTATGCCAACAAATAATAGTCCGGCCTATATACCTCCCGCCCTCTGGACCGGCCAGCTTAACAGCACACAATATTTGTTTGCACTGCCGCCATAGTTATTGAATTTACAAGTTAAAGCAAACTTACTATTACTAGCAGAGAGATGTCACAGGCCACTCTGCTGGGAATATGTTCCGATAATGTCATCACGATTTTGACACCGTCCTCCACCATTGAATGCGGACCCTTTTCTGACGTTGTTTCAACGACTGCATTAGCCGTTGGACCGGTCACTGGACCCTTGGTTTTTACTCTTCCACTTGCAGATAGGGTTCTAGTGACCGGCTCACTTCAAATTATGTTTACTGATGTTCCTACCTCATGGACCACAGGGCCACCTCTTACGTATTTACGGGTTCAGCTTGGCTCCGATCCAGCAACCGTTATTAATCGCTATATAATTTTTCATTATTATTCTGGAAGCTATTCTCAGATTCCCGTTGATATCCAGTTTACTTTTGTACCAACAGCGGGACCTGTGACGATTACAGTAACACCAGTGAACGCAGGCGGGTCTGTCACTCTGCAAGGCTCATTGTGGTTTCAGGCAGTGCAAATCTAGAAAGCAGGACCTTGCAGTCTAGACACTACCTTTGCAAAGAATGCATCATTGCGCAGCAGAGCCTGTTGTTCTGCTGTGATGTAGGAATCTAGAGAAGCGCGATCTTTTATCAACATTGTCAGAAGACGCCCGATATACCCCACGTCTTTTGTGGTAGCCCACGATTGAATCAATGTCATCAGCCCATCTACATGAGAATCAATATTACCGGACCCTCCGTTCATATTACGTGCGGATTCCTCTGAAATTCCGGCGCCACCTGCGGCCTTCAGGGCATTGGTTCTGGCTCTCCGTGTTGCTGCAGCCTTCTTAGCACTAGCAGAGCGCACAGCAAAGGCCGCAGCCTTCTTCTCCTCACGAACATTCTTCATTGATTTGAATAATGTCGGATCATACGCCGACAAATTTCCGCGCCCCTTAGCATTTTCAAAGGCCGCAAACAAGTTCACGGAAGGCTTCTTGGCTATAGCAGAACCCTTCCCACCCACCGTCTCAATAACGGATGAGGTAGGCTTTTTTCCTGACATTCTCTACAATGGCATTAAACAAAAATTGGAGGGAGGGCGAAACTTGAATGAAATAATTACGGCCATAATTAGAAGCAATGTTGCGCCTCCTAACCGCGGTTTTAGTAGGTCTGTGTGCGGCGCAGCCCACTGGCGGCAATTCTCCTACACCAACAGCGGGTCGCAATCAAACAATAAACAATGAATCGTTGACGCCTTATGCAACTCCAACCCTGGGTCCTTGCTGTCCTGTTGGTGCGACGGACTGTCCTCCCGGTGCGCCCTGGTGTACTATGCCCTCTATGCCTCCTACAATGACATCCTATCCGTATTCATCGCCATCAGTGGCTCCCTGCTGCCCTGATGAATCACAATGTCCTCGCGGTGCAGTCCTCTGTTCTTCGCCTTCGCCTTTCCCTGATCCAAAACAATCCGCGGCTCCTTCGTCTGATTTGTCACTGTCCCCTTCACCTTCATCTTCACCTTCTCCTTCTCCTTCTCCTTCATCTTCAGTTAATCTGAAACAAGAACCTTCATCTGATCCAAGACGATCTCCTTTATCTTCATCTTCCCCTTCATCTTCATCTTCCTCTTCATCTTCGCCTTCCTCTTCATCTTCAGTAAATCCGAAGCAAGAACCTTCATCTGATCCAAGACGATCTCCTTTATCTTCACTTTCTCCTTCATCTTCCCCTTCATCTTCCCCGTCATCTTCATCTTCGCCTTCATCTTCATCTTCAATTAATCCGAAACAAGAACCTTCATCTGATCCAAGACGATCTCCTTTATCTTCACTTTCTCCTTCATCTTCGCCTTCCTCTTCATCTTCACTTGATCCAAGACGATCTCCTTACTCTTCACTTTCTCCTTCATCTTCACTTTCGCCTTCTCCTTCACTTGATCCACAACAGTCTCCTTCACTTGATTCAAGACGATCTCCATCATCAGTAACGTCTCCGTCAACATCTCCTTCGCCATCTGTTCAGAAACCTAAACCCTCCTTCAATGCGGCCTCCAGTGCTCTTCCTAGTCGCTGGCCGGCTCCGTCAAATCGTCCTTATAAGCCAGTTGATAAACTTCCGCTTACGATTATCTTTTCTAATACAAATGGATCCTCCCTTGTGGAACCAGCGCATTTACAACAATTGCAAGCTGCGCTAGGTTGTACACTTCATGTCCCACTTGAGCAAGTTGTTCTGACAAATATTACTCAAGTTGTAAATGGATTTTCCACGCTTATTCCATTTGATCGGACCGCTGCAAATCTGAACAGCAATGGAACTATTGTTTGCTTAGTTCCTAGGGTCCGTCGGTTATTGCTGCAACGGCAACTTCAACCGTCTGCAACTTCTTCAGTTGCTGTGTCAGTAGATATACTGGCAGTCCCTGATTATCTGGCCCTGCTGAATAGTACAGAACTTGCGTCGCTCGTTGAAGGTTCATCTTCTCTTCAATTAGTTGCATCTAGTACAGGAAGTAGCGGCCTCAGTTTACAGGCTGCTGCGGGCCCCGTTGATTCTCAGCCTACGGTCACAGGTCCAACACCCGCTGCTGCATCTAACCTCAGTCTTATTACAGGACTCGCTGTCTTTGCTGGATGCTGTGTTATTATGTTCACTGTAGGAGGTGTAATGTATTATCGTCTTCGTCAAAAACCGATTACGTCCCACTCCAAAATAATTGTTGTAGATGCACCTTTTTCTCAAACAAAACCAGCAGCCCACTCGGATATCCGCATTGAATTTTCTCCGATGAATACTCGTCAGCCAGTTGTCTAAAGGGGTGGACCCTTTGTATTATATATGGATCCGTTTACAGCTGCCGATTTGCGGACTCTTCGTCTGGAAGATTTCAAACGGGAGAGAGCTCAGCAAGTGGATCTCTATGTCCGTGCTATTCGCGCAACCGTCCTGCAAGAAGCAAAATATGGCCATGAAACATTCTGCACTTTTTGGATTATACGGTCCACCGAGGCGCATATGTTTATCCGACACGCAGTCGGTCTCTGTTATCCTTGGAACCGCCGAAACGTCACGACGACGCTGAATCCATCCATCAATACTCTTCTACAGAGGCCTATTCCCGCCGATTTGATTGATGAGATTCTGACACTTCTAATACCATTATTTCCGGATTGTCTGATCCGCCGTATGCATCCAGAACTCCGCGTAAACGGCTTTGCTCAAGAGTTCTTAGAGGTTCGGTGGACCTAATGCGGCAGCAACCGACCACGATTGCAACAAGATTAGCTATCATCAGGAAGCAGCGAAAGCTCATAAAGATATCCATTCTTATTGGATGTCCTTATGGACTAATTTGGATCTTAGAAGGTATGTCAATTTTTTTATGCGGTCAAAAAAGTGAAGGGTCACACAATGAATAAAAGCGTTGTACGATGACATCAGCAATGACCGATATGGAAACATTCTGGACTTCTTTGGAGGGTAAAAAGAAGAAACCGACTCAGTTGGAGCGATATATTGCAAAGAAATCGCCGGAATATATTACCAAATTTATTGCAATCGGGGGTGGCCCTAAAATGGGAACCACCCTTGAAGAATTTGCCAGACACCGATTCAAGAATCTGGCCAAGCGGAAGAAGGGGGCGGCCGAAACGGGCTACGATCATCTTCTGAAGGCTGGTGCAACCGATATTCATGTAGAACAGAAGTCCTCTGGACATTGGGGCGAAGATGATTTCACGTGGCAGCACGTGGAAGCGGCTCACAAGTGGAATATGCTTCTTCTCTGTGGTATCGGCTACACCGAAATCCATTTCTGGGGTATGAGTCGCGCCACGTTCAAGAGTCTCGTGGAGGCCAAAAAAATTACGAATCAGGGTAACAAGGCCGGTGAAAGTTCCGAAGGAATGTGGTTCAGTTATTCCGATGTTAAGGACTCTCTGACACTGATTCGGACGGCGGAGGAGCTGGCGACGTTTGCTTCTTCCCTGTAAGCCGCTCCTCAATAATTTTAATGTACTCGGGATTCAGCTCAATACCGACGAAGGGGAGTCCATTGTTTTTGGCCGCGAGACACTCGCTACCTGAACCCGCAAAGGGGATCAGAACATAGCCTTCTTTGGGTCCCTGTTTACAGGATTTGATGAGTTTATCGCACAGAGCCAATGGCTTCTGTGTCGGATGGTTGACACGCTCGTTCATTCCTGCGCCTCCTGCGAGGGCTGGAATCTTGATGACATCCCGTGGCAAAGCCCCTCCAGGATGTGCAACGTAAGTTGTCTTTTTGTCGCCCTTGGAAAAACGACCTACGGTTGCCGTTCGTTCTCTGCCCGCGGCACCATTCAGAAATCCCTCCGTGTAGGCTTCGCGAACGGCATCACGGTGAAATACCTTGTCGCTTTTCCACAGAATGAGAATGCTTTCGTGGGATCGCTGCCAGAAGTGGAGGGAGGCTACATTCTTGTTTGTGTAATGCCAGATAATCCAGCGCCTATGAATGTCGGTCGGCACGCGTGTTAGAATGAGCGCCAGGATTTCACTGAAGCCATAGATGAACATGGTACCGTTGGGTTTGAGAATGCGAAGACATTCTTTGATCCACTGGTCGCACCACTTCAAATAATCATCCATGGGCTGTTTGTCGCTGTCATTGCCGAAGTCCTTGCCAATATTGTAGGGCGGATCGGCTATGATAATCTGGGCAGAGTCGGCGTCCATGGTTGGCAGCAAGGCCAGTGCATCGCCTTGAAGAATGTCTTGTTGCAAGGGTTCTGGCTCTTCCCCTACATGTGCAATAACATCATCGCTTGTTGCTGCTACTGTTGCTGCTGTTGGTGGTGCTGCTGCTTCCACAGAAGCTATCAGTAGACGAAGTTCCTCCTTCTTTTTGCCACTGTATCCCTTGATCCCCTTTGCTTTGCAGATCGCAATAAGTTCTTCACGACTCTTTTTGTCCATCGTAGTTGATGGTAGGGCAGGTGACTGCGGTGTGTCATTTTTTGATGGAAAAGATATAATCGCCTGAAATAGTATAGATGATATTAAAATTTATCGTTGGCGTTGCAGCATTTGTTGTCACCAGTGCACAGAACGGTCCAGCGGCCCTCCATACTCTCCTCAACGGTATGACATTCAATCCTCCTGGTTACACAATTAACATGTACCAGAACTGCGTTCAAAATCAGAATGCAGGAAACCCTTGCGGCTCCTTCAGCGGCTATCAGTCCTCCGGCGGACAATATACCCATCAGCTCTACGGCCCCGAAGCTCCGGTGTCACCCACTTGCAGTCGCACATTTCGCTTGGCATTAGCGTGCGGTCCTACCATACAAATGAGCGGTGTAAATGAAAATCCGACCTGCGTTTATTCCGCTACTCTGACACATCCCCAAGTCTGCGGTGTTGATATGACGGTCGGCAATGAGGCTGCCTCCGTATCACCGACGGCATTGCCTCCTACTGTATCCTCAACAACGACATTGACTGCCACCAGTTCTCCTACCATTACGGGTTCTACGACTACAACCTTGACGGCTACTCCTACAGCGACCTCCACCTTTACGCTGACAGCAACACCAACAAGTACAGGAACCAGTACGCCCCTGTTTCAAATTACGGCATGGCCCACCACCTCAACGACGACCACTCTCACAGCGACCTCTACTCCCCTTTTTATGGTGACGGCATGGCCTACCACGAGTCCTGTCAATGTATCTGCGACCTCTACACCCTTGTATTACTACACGGCCTATCCTTCAGTGGGATCCAATGCTACGGGCGGACTCCTTGACATGGCTTCTTCTTTAGCGAGCGGTGCATCTTCTACTGCTGTGATTCTTGGATCCGTTGCACTCGGTGTTGTGGCCTTGGGTGCGATTGGGGGCGGGGTGGCTTATTTTCGGGGTGGCGGAACACTGGGTGGATTTCTCGGCAAGGTCAAGGAACAGAAGGGAGCTCTGACGCAGTTTGCAAATGCACTCCCGATTTCGGCTGAGCAAAAAGCGAAACTAACGGGGGCCATTGCGGATCCTTCGTCACTGATACCGGCGCAGGCTCAAGAAGCATTGGCCCAGGCGCAAGCTCAAGTGGAATCGCTAAAGGCCCAAGCAGAACAGGCAAAACAATCTCTGGTGTCAGTGCTGCCATCACAACTTGCGGAGGTAGTTACGGCCAAGGAGGCTGAGTTAAAAGCGCAGGTGGCTGCGTTAGTTCAGGCACAGAAGGAAACTCTACAACAAAAAGTTTCAGAGATTTCATCATTTGCACCTGTAGCTGTACAACAAGTCGTTACGACATTAGCCGATAATGTGGAGCCTGTTGCTGCTGCCGCTGCTACTGCTGTCGCAGAACCAGTTGTAGCTGAAGTGACTGCGGTAGAGATTGCTACTGCGGTTGCTGCACCTGTTCAAGTAACATTATCAGCCGAACAGATTGCTGCGTTCCATACCTTCCTGGCACAAAAGGCTGCGGAACAGACCAAAGAATAATTGTCTAATTTAGATGGGACTGCGGTTCTTTGGACCATTACTACTGTTACTCGGATTAATATCCCCTAGCGTGTCTCTTTATGAGAACTATAATGGGCCCATTGATGGGCAGATATGTACCGCTGATTCGCCAACGTATACAAGCGCGGTGACCATTCAGGCTCCTGCGCATCTAGGGCCCGAAGGAATCGGCGTTCAGCAATTGGCGTTTCAAACGATTGGCAACGGCTATACCTATGCTGGCTCACCGATTACAATTAATGGATTTTCAGGTACTTATGATCGGCAATGCTGCGCATGTGATGCGATCGGTCAATCCATTAATGGAGGATTTAGTGAATGTGGCTTGACATGGTGTGGGGGAGAAGAAAATCAATGGCAGTATGTTGACTTTAGCGGATTGGTACTTCAACCCAATTCCACTGCTACTATTACATTTCCGAATCCGGTACCGATTGTAACGAATGCCAATGGTGATCCGGTATTTTCCATTTCGTACAATCTTGTTGCTCCATCGCCTTCACCGACACTATCACCGCAATCCACTAGTTCTGAAACATCTACAGGTTCTAGATCTGGATCAGCTACTGTATCGGTGTCGCCTACTGGGTCAGTGTCACCTACTCGATCTGATTCAGTCACTGTATCGGCATCACCTACTCGGTCTGATTCAGTCACTGTATCGGCATCACCTACTAGGTCTGGATCGCCTACTGGGTCTGGATCAGTCACTGTATCGGCATCACCTACTTTGTCTGAATCGCCTACGGGGTCTGTGTCACCTACTAGGTCTGGATCGCCTACTGGGTCTGGATCAGTCACTGTATCGGAATCGGTTACTATATCTATGTCAACTACTGTATCAGTGTCACCAACTGCATCGGAATCGCCTACTGGGTCTGGATCAGTTACTGCATCACTGTCACCTACAGACTCTGTGTCACCGACTACATTCTTTTCAGTACAACCTACTGCGTCTGAATCTACTAGTAGTTCAGTATCCGTGACACAGACAAAACTTCCTCTAATAACACCTTCACCAACTGTGACTGCGAGTCCTGCTGGAATCTGCTATTCTGCAAGTCTAAGTCAACCCTATGTGATAGGGAATTACTATTATATAAATCCAGGTATTAACGTAACACAAACCTATGGATCCGGATTCATATCTATGGGTAACTTTGCTGGCTGTTCCGTGGTGGGTGCAACCTGCCGTTGTTCCTATACGCAAGGGTCCACTGTTGCAGGATGCAGCGGTAAACGTAATTCGTATATAACATATTCATATGGCGCTGCAACCAGTTTTTCTTTTGTAAATGAAAGTCCTACGTGTTCTTATAATTTTGCAGGAATTATCGGAGTCCCACCCTCTGTGACACGATCGCAGAGTTCCTCCGTTAGTGTTACAAAATCTCCTTCCCGTTCATCTACTGCATCACGATCTCCAACTCCCTCCTCCAGTGTTACTGGATTAGTTGGAGCGTTAAGTCAAACACCATCCGCAACCCCGTCGCTCAGTTTTTCAGCATCCACTTCGGTAACGCCCTCTGTAATTGGATCACCGACGATCTCACAATCAGTTTCCCCCTCATCATCCAAGTCTGCGACTCTGTCCTTGACCCCCTCCTTGTCGGCTTCCATTTCTCCGACCACTACATTTTCTGGAACCGCGACACCGTCATTTACCCCTACAT
>Ga0209550_10001752_pt1 | contig 20857 bp, 22 predicted proteins | sample LauGreSuBDMM15SN_2_FD_187567 | JGI IMG/M metagenome (GOLD analysis project Ga0209550, IMG submission 187567) | Freshwater lake microbial communities from Lake Michigan, USA - Su13.BD.MM15.SN (SPAdes) (version 5) | ecosystem: Environmental > Aquatic > Freshwater > Lake | place: Lake Michigan... | reverse complement strand
TTTATTATATTTATCTTGACTAAAATCTCCATTTGATTTATTATTGTAAAAACTATTCATGTTATTGTGCTTAAAATTATTTATTTTTTCACCTGATAAGGATACAAATGATTTTACTTTATCAGACCGATCAATATATTTTTCCTGATAATTTGAATATACTCCTTCATTGTTTACTTGTAAACTGATATGATCCACGTTGTTTTTTACATTATCATCACTTGGTTTTACATCAGCAAATGATTCCTTTTTGTCATTAGAAACTAAAAATAAAACACCTGCTATCACAAGCGGGATTGCAATTTGTGCCATTATTATATACAATATTTTATTTGCATAAATCCTTTTCTAAATTTCTAGTAGGCGCATTTGTATTGAATCTTTCATTTTGAATATGTCTTTGTGGGTCGTATATAAGCGGAGTAGGTCGGTACTGTGTTAAATCCCTGAATAACCATGCCGGATTGCTCGCCCTGGTTTCATCTACTAAAAATGAACCGGTCGTATAATTCTTTTTGCTAGTATTGGGTTGGGTGTACTGCTTGTAATCACTTGCCAATTTACGGTCCAATCCTTTGAAATTTGAATCTATATCAATAGTATTTGTTAGCATATTTGCACCCCAACCTTGTAAACGAATAGAAACATCATCAATATATGGATTGTGTATACCATTTCCAGGAGTATTCAAATGATATATTCCAGTAAAGGTGGATTCGCACAATTTTTTTTGAATTACATCAGGGTCATCATGAAATCGTGTAAACGCCATTATATAAGTTAAATACAAAATTATTTGACTTATATTAATTCAAGTACATTGGTCTCTCTACAGTAGAGTGCATATAGGGCTGAGGAATGTATGTTGGGTTTACATTAAAATATTCTCGTGCACCAATAGACACAACATCAGGAGTTGCTTTAAAAGAAGGTCCTTCTAAATTGGTAGACCGAATACCTCTCAATGTACTTTCTACATCAATCGCATTTTTGCACAACTGTCCAGCATAAATGGCGGGATTGGCACCTCTTACAAAGTATGCAGTTTCAGAATTAACAGAAAACCCGCTATATAACATATAATTATTTATATTGGTACTTTCCATTTTTTTAACTGCATAATCGCCTTTTGTATTTAAATTGCGCGTTGAAGCCATTATAGTTATTCTATATTTTATTATACTCCTTATTTTTATAAATTTCTCTAGATGGTACACCACCTCTTACCCAATCTCTGCTGGCAGCACCCTCAATATGTAGTCGCGGATCCGTCATGCGATCAGGGTTCATAAGTGGGTAATTATCTAATCCAAGATTAGGATTGTCGTCTAAACGAATAGCCGTTTTTTTCTCTCTTAAAGTATACCCCCACAACAAGCTGTTTTCTAGCGCAACATCCACATTACCTTTTCCTAAATAAGGAACCGTTTTGTAAGGACGTTCGTGTAAGCTGATTTTAATATGAGGATTAGTCAAGACGCTTTTTTCTAAAATAGTACTTTCAGCAATATTACAACCACCAGGACCAATGCCATTTGTACCTTTGATGAATATATTTGGTTGAGATGTTGCAAAATCCAACGCTCCTTTGCAATCCATAGTATACGGGTTATATGTCATATAGTTTGCATGTTGCATATTTAATATGTTTTCCTGTGTATAAGTAGTAGAATCATTTCCAATTCTAGACAATCCGTCAAAATTAAAATTAACTAAAGTGCTCATATTGTTTTAAAGAGATATTTTTTTTTAATAAATTGTTAATGGTTTTTCTGAATGTAAAGTTCCATAACAAAATTCTAAGAAATTATCCTGTTTGTTGGGTATTGTAGTAATAGGGTTAGTAAAAAATTGTCTAGAACTTTCTTCTAAAGCTAAATTGTCGCTGTTATTTTTAAAAAGATCAGTTATTTCATTATTGTCTTTATTTTGTTCAATGATGGATGATTTAATGCCGTTAGTAAGCCTTGTTTCTAAATCAGTATTATACTCTTCATTAAATTCTGGTTTATTTGGATTAAAAGTATAATCCGTTATCAAAACATTGTTAAAAGGATTGTTGGTGTAGATATTTGCTTTTTTATTTGTTGAATATGATGCCATTCCTTCTTTCTGTGTATTGTACAATATAACAATAATACCTATAAGAATTAATCCAAAGACAATAATAATAACACGGTTGATACACATATATCCAATTAATGATACTAATATAACAAACCGCGTGATTGCATTAAGTTTTTCATCACGAGACATGATAGAATTAGGCCAAATTTCTGTTATATGCTTAGAATTAAATAATATAGCCGGGTTATTAATCCAAAAACTCATTTATATAATAGGTTTCTTTTTTTTATTTCTTTTTGCTTTCGGTTTTTTGCTTTTTAGTTGTACTGTATCATCTAACTTCACTGAAAATGTATTCTCACTTTTCTGCGTAAATGTAGCAGATTTCTCTTTTTGTTTTTCTTCTCTCTTTTTATTAAGCCGTTCCTTCATTTTTGCAGCCTTCAAATTCTGTTCCATCTTATTAGCCATTCCCTTGAAATCCATATTTCCCCCCATACCCATCTTACTCATCATTTGTTTCAATCCAGGAATATCTTTTATTTTATCCATGATTTCAGTTGCTTCTTCCAATAATTCACTTTGTTTTACATCTCCGCGTTTAATTTTATCCTCTAATTTACTACCAATGTCTTTTACCAAAGATAGAATTTTCGTGGGATTTTTCATGATTGTTTCCATAAACTCCTTTTGATCACCAATAGTGGCACTGGCTTCCTCTGCAATTTCTTTTGCTAAATTTCCGATCTTTCCATTCATAAGTCCATCTAAATGACTTTTCAGATTTTCAGGATCAATGAAATTGTCTGAATTATCAGACGTATCATTGAAAAAATCCTTCATGTTTTCCATTGTCTCTGCAATCTTCTTGTGTAAATCTTCCTCCTTGACCGCCTCAAAAATCTTGCTTGCATCACCAAATGATTCACTGTGGTTTAATTTTTCTACCACGCAAAATAGAATTAGTTGCAAGTACTTCCATATAGTGCGCTTGCTCTTTTCGGTTAAACTCGCGTCTTTCATCAACGTAGTAAAGTCTACATTCGGCAATAAAAAGCACGGGGTATCAAATAAATTGTCATTCTCATAAAGCAACTGAAAGAATATCTTGGGGTACATTTCATAACAGTGATTGTACATTTCTAAATCAGTTGCGCTCAAAAGAGGTTCAACTTCAGGAAAAGTAATTAATAAATCCTTCTTAAAATCTCCAATAATCTGTGTAAACTTTTCGTGGCTCATTTTATAATAATGAACTATTTATTTATATGTTTTATTTGAAATAAATATAAGAATAATTGGTCAAATTAACAATGTAATCTAAGAATTGATTTTTCGTAGTTTCTTCTAATGTTGGGTATATTTCTTTAAAATCATTAATATATTTTAATAAAGGTGTTTCTTTTTCTTGAGACGTCATTTCATCGTTATATGATTTGTTTAGGAAAAATTCAAAATCTTTATTTGCTACTTGTGTATAATACTTTGACGTTATCCTATCATTCCATGTTTTGATAATCAGCTTTACATTTGTTTCTCTCACAATCTGGTTCTTTCTATAAAACAATTTGAAATTAGGGTCATTTTTTAAATATATTTTTATAAATTCAAGAAATGAAAAATATGTTTTATTGAAAGAAGTAAATGCCTCCTTGCTCATTACTAATAATGAGTTATAATATTTATATTATTTTTTTGCGACTAATTCTTTACGACTTTCTTCTACTTGTTCCAATGTCATTGACATCTTAGCTGTTTTATCAGACTGTAATGGCGTTTCAATACTGGTTTCTTGATCTAATGTAGAGTAATTATACATTTGTCTTACGCCGCCCGTACCTTGTGCAGCCAATTCATCCGGCGATGAATCTAAAAAACTAAAATTATCGCTACGTACGCCATACGGATTGCCATTATCCATATTTAAAGAAAATGGATTGGGTTCATTATAGAGCATTGTTTTTTCTTCTTTAATATTTTTGATTTGTGGTTTTATATAATCTAAAATTTGATTGCCACTTAATATTTCGTGATTTGGTTTCAACAATAAAACAGGAACTCTGTTTATCATTGGCGGTAATGGAAAGCTAGACCCGTCAGGATTTAAAATATAAGTTACATTATTTTTTGTAAATCGCTTATCAATAGAAATATATATAAACTTTTGATTTAACCCATTCCTATTCAGTTCATCTAAAATTTTGGAGGAGTGTTTGCAAAATTTGCTAAAATAGAGTTCGGGTTTAGCCATTTATATGTATATATTTTATTTGATACTTATTTTAACACAATAGAACAAAATTGATTTAATAATTATGTCTTAAAATATATATAAAACATGTCCAACGTGAAGGTTCTAAACATTGCAAATTCTTCAGAATTGTCTTTTGAAATTCTAGACACAGATGTATGTGTCGTGAATTCATTGCGACGCGTACTGTTGACAGAAGTAAAAAGCTTGGTATTTCGTGGGTTTCCTCACAAAGAAAATTGCATCAATATCAGAAAAAACAATACTAAATTCAACAACGAATATATTAAGCATAGAATGCAATGCATCCCTATTTATAACAATAATCCAAGAACATTTGAAAGTTTTGTTCAGAAATATCAGTTGAAACTAAATGTTGTCAATAACACCAATAATCTGATCTACGTGACGAGTGAGGATTTTGTAGTCTATGAAAAGTCAACCGACACTCCTATTGCAAATCAGGAGAAACAAGTACGACGTCTGTTTCCACCCAATTCATTGACAGGAGATTTCATTCCAATCTGTTGTTTGAAGCCCAGAATAACCGATGCGGATGAACCAGAAGAAATAGATATGGTTGTAGACTTTTCAATTGGAAAGCCGAAAGAAGATGCATGTTGGAATATGGTAAGCAAATGCTGCTATGAAAATAAAAAAGATGATGCACGGTTTCAAAAAATTCTAAAAAAGGATGAGAAGGAAGTACGAGAGCATTTCAAATCTCAAGTGGATTATGATACGTATATGAGAACAGAAATGTCTCCTGAAGAGAAGAGAGATTTTGAGATCATAGAATCACAACGGGTCTTTATTCCGAATCACTATATTATGTATATTGAAAGTATCGGAGTCTACGATAATCAATTTCTAGTAAGTTTCGCATGTGAATACATGTTAGGCAGATTAGAAGAATTTAATGGATTTCTCTCTACTGCTCAAATTAAAACTACATGTATCAAGCCGGATAATTATTGCTTGTACAAAGATAAAACTACTGTCAAACCGGTATATGTGTTGTATGTAAAAGATGATGACTATACGATAGGAAAGATCATTGAAAAATATTTATATTATATGTTTCAAGGGACTCTCTATTACGTGTCGTTCAAAAAAGAACATCCTCACGACACTTATTCACTGATATCCTTTTCCTATCAGAAAGAAGTGAGTGAACAAGAAATTATTGCCAATATAAGATCAGTATCAGATGAATTGATTGACATCTATACAAAAATTCATTCTAAATTTAGAAGTTAGAATTAAAATATAATTATATGTAAAATGACAACTTTACTGTATGGGTCAATTATTCAAATAAGATCAACAGAATCAATATATGAAAATAAACTTTTTTTTGTTGAGCGACTAGAAGAGGATGAATTAGTGTTGAAATCAAATGATGGTAATGTACTAATTTTACCTATTGAAGGCGGTTCTCTCGGTGAATCAATTGCCGAGATTGTAGTATTGTATAAACCAATACATAATTATTCTGTACAGAATAAATTATTCAAAGGACAGTGGGTAGAAATTTTATTTGAAGATCAGACTGTAAGAGGTCAAATTTTGAAGAGTGATACAGTTATTGAGGTACAACTACTTAATGGAGAGAAAGTATACATACCTGTTGATCGCGGAATGCCCAAAGATGTGTTTATAAAGAAAATTTCGCGCCCTCATAAGGAAGAACAAGTGGAAGAAGATGATGCGGAAGTGAATGACTCGCCCAATATGGATGAAGCAATTGGTTTTATTGAGGAGGAAGACGATACCAACGTTCAATATTTTTACTCTATAGAGCAACAAACATCTGATTTACTGGAACATTTAATGATGTATGTCAAAGAAGAAGACAATACTCCAAAATTAAGAAATAAAATGTTTAAAATGATACAACGATATAAGGAATTAAGAACAAAATATACTATTTTTAAAAACGGTATTTTTTTGAACAAATTACCACAAGATCAACTAAGTGCATATGCCAAGGAATTAAAAACCAGAATGTATTTACCCGTTTCAAAAGATATATCTATACGAAATTACAATCCAGACTCGGGCGATGATATTGGAAGGTACTTTAGAAGAGTAGAATCCGATGATAAAGAAGTACATCCATCTAAAATGGAACTAAATACATATGTAGAAAAAATAAACAAGGAAAGTAAATTCAGTGAAAAGAATAAAGCGATGGCTAATGTAGCAATGAATCAAGATTTTAAAATAAATACAAATAAAAAAAGACGCCAAATTACACCAACTGTAGATCAAGATGTTTATTTGTACGAAATGCCCAATATATTGGTAGCAATGACACGAAATGTAAAGGAAAAAGATGAATCTGGGCAAACTAGAACAATCTATATTGGTGATCGTAAACGATATCTTACTCGCGTGAATCAACCATTTTTACTTAATTCATTCATGACTCCTCCCACGGATTATATTGCTTATTCAAAAGTGTACGACATGCGATCATCCATCTTAGATAAAATAAACTTGAACCGTAATCAATATTACAGTGTTTTTTATAATGGAAGACAAATTGTTGTAAACAGAACAAAAAAAGATTATGCAATGATAAATAAATACACATTATACGACAATCATTCAGAAAATTTTGAATCTTATGTAAATAATATTATTCCTAGCTTTAAAAATATATTGGACGAAAGTATTGCAAATGATATTATATACCCATTTTACAACTTCAACCAATTTATAAAAGAAATATCTGTAACCAATATTAGCGAATTAAAAAATTCAGAATACATAACAGCATCGGCTTATTTAAAGCTATATGTAAAAGAATTCATTCAGAATTTCAAAGGTGTTGAACGAGTCTCGCCACTTGATTACAAATTTGTAAACACAACCATAACTAACAATATGAGTATCATATATAAAGAATTAATGCCCAAGGAATTATTAAATGTATATTTCAGTTCAAGCGAATTGTTCAAGATCGGAGAAATAGATAATTACAATTATTACAAGAGTAATTATGTTAAAAATCAACCCAAGCTAGATGTATCTGATGAAGATATAAGAAAAATTATTGAAGACATTAAGACAAGAGTAAAAGATCCGGTTGAAGAAAAGATTGCAATTATTTATAAAACAGAAGAACAGAGAGTACAAGATAGATTATTGTTAAAACAAGTTGATAAGAGAAACGGGATAGAATATATTTTCAAAACTCTTATAGAGGCAGGCGCAGATATCAGGATGGATGATTTGGTTTCTTTGGTTCTACGAATTATACAAAGTGGTTATAAACCACAAAAGGGAGATGTGCCCACTATGGTATTACGATTAATGACTGAAATCAAAATTAATGAGGGCGACAGAGCTCACGTTATAGAAAGTAAAAAGACATATCGTTGGGATAAAGGATGGAGAGATATTGAAACAGAACCAATGTGCTTTATCAAAAAAAAATTATACAAAGGCGACTGTGGATCTTTAGAAAAAGAAAAAGAATACACTGATAGAATAGAACGACTTATCTCGGACATAGAAATGGCCAAGAGGAGAGAAAGAGAATTAGGCACACTAGATTTAGAAGTGGAAGCTGATGCAGCAAAAGCTCGTCTAATCAGCATGAATAGTAAAAAAATGAAAAATGAATTAAAATACAACGAAGAAAAAAGGATATATGGTGCATTGGAACAACAAAAAGATGTTGTTGGTACAACTTTCTCTCCTTACACTAAATTGAGAGATAAAATCTTGAGCGAACAAGATTTGAATTTCAAATACAAAGCGATGCAATTATTTATTCAAAAATATACAAAACGAGACAAAGATACCAATTGGTTTTATTGTATTGAAACAAGTGTTAAATTAATACCTGTATTTTTTAGCAGATTGGCAGATGCATATTTAAGAACGAATAATTATGATAGTACGGTAGATCTTATCTGCAATGAGCAAGGTACATTAAGCGACAATGGAGATAAATGGGTAGACAAGTATAGCGGTTATATTATTAAGGATATTAATTTTGAAGAAGAATATGGGTTGGAGACAGTTGTTGCTGAGAAAGACAAGCCTATATTTGATGAACTTATAGTGGATGAATTACAATTACAACGAGAGATAAATCAAAATCTGAAGTCGCTAATGTTTTATCTCGGCGTATATCCAGATGAAACCGATTTGTATCCTTTGATAATCAAAACATACAATGCAGTTAGTGCAGGTGCTACCAAAGACACTCAGTTATTACAGATTCGTTTACTTTGTATTATGGCACATATATTGGTGCATGTACAAACACATGACATGAAATTTAGTACTCCGTACCCCAACTGTAAATTTTCGTTTGAAGGATATCCACTTACGGATGGATCTAATCTAAGTGGAGTCAAGTATATTGCGTGTGTTATATTAAAATTAACTAGAACGCCGCCCTGGAATATATTTGGAAAATCAACTGAAGAAAAAATAATGAAAAATTTACTCTCTGTCTTGGAAAAGTTCGTTGTCCCAATGATAGAAGTAGAAGAATTGCTCCAAAAAAGAAGAATGGGGTATCACAGAGAAATTGTCCCAGTATCAACCGATTGGAAAAATTTTAGCCCAAGATTAAAAAAAATAACACCGATCCCATATGAGACAAGAAAATTAGAAGATATGCAGGATTATTTAGATCGCGTATATTACTTTTCATACACAATGCAAGGTTTTGTACACAAGCACGTTAGTGAACAAGAATTTTTATTAAAAGATAGCCAATCTACACCATATCTAGTAAATACATGTTGTACTACGAATAATAACGTATTTAATTATTTTTATAAAAATGCTGGATTAAAAGATATATTGAATGAAATTCGTAATTTAAAAGATAGGATACATCCATTACGTTTATTATTATTGGGAACTAAAAGTTATTTTGTAGAAAATACTAGAAGTCCTATTACTGAACCAACAATCTCATTTGATGAAAAAACGATTTATTTAAAACTTGCATCTTGGGCATTTACCAACCCAGATATATTTAGTAGATTTGGTTTTCCTGCACCAAAATTAAATAATAATGATACTTCTGAAAAAAAGATTGAAAAGTTAATGCAACAGGGCATACATGCATCACAAGAAACATTTGTATCAATGCTTAAAAGTTCTGCAACACAAATCAACATTCCAATTCAGGAAGAAGTATATAAATTAAAAGACGACGAGATTGTCCAATTATTAGAAAATCCAAAACTGAATGATTTCTTATTTGGAAAAACAAATGACATGCTTCAAGTATTGGAGAAATCTGATAAAAGTTTATTAAAAGTCGTCATGTTCAACCGAACATGTAAACATGACAAAATCAATCCAATTATCTCTCCTGAGATAGAACATTATACTCATATGAACACAATATTATACAACAAAATAAATGCACTCTTGAATATATTCCCAGAAATGATTGGCACAAGTAAAGCCGCAATGAGTGAAATTGTTAGAAAACATTGGTTATTAGCAGATCCGCATTTAGCTGATATAAGGGATTCGGTGAATGCCTATTATAATGGAATCTTATCCTTACCAAATGATGAAATTTTCAAGAGAGATATTGCAAGTATTCCATTAGATAGATACAAGAATCTAATGAAAATAAAAGTAAATCAAGAAACAATGAATTTGTTATATCATTACATATTTGTACATATTATATTAGATTACAAAGTAAAAAACAGGAATATAGATTTATATTTGAAAGCTGTTATCAAGATATTTGAAAAGGAAGATAAAGTACTGAATTATGACACAAAAAGTGTAGAATATGAAATTAAATTATCTAAAAAAAGTGAGACGCAAATCAAAACAGATTATTTCAAAAATTTAAGTTTAGAAGAACGTAGATCTGAAAATATATTGAAAGAGCATAGATTAGATAAATGGGGCGTTGGATTACAGAAAAGCATGTTCAAGTATGATAAAAAAACATATGCAAGAGACAAAGAAAATGCACAAGAGGTAATTAATGGTTTAACTGCCCCGCCGGATGAATTGGATGAGACAAAGCCTGTAATTCAGGAGGATGGTTACGATATACAAGAAAAGTACGAGGATGACGACGATGTTGAATATGAGGAAGAGGACTAAAAAAAATTCTTATTATATATAAATGCTAAACAGATTAATCATAGTGATATTTCTTTTTATAATTTCATATAGTTTTATTGTTGTTTTAAAGCCAGAGATGATATTTAACAATAAATCAGATTCTTTAAGACAATTTGGCGTAGGGTACAAAAATACAACAATTATTCCGTTATGGTTGATTAGCATACTTTTTGCAATAATATCTTATTTTTTGGTATTATATATATTACACATAAGATATAATAGTATATTTTTAAAAGTTTAACAGTCTGATTCATACATTTGGCTTAAACTCGTTAATACAAATACTGCTCCAGTTAAAAACAACCATACGAAATAACCTATTTTTTCTTTGGTTGCGACACATCTGAAGAGTTGATATATAGGGTGAGTTTTAACTAATTTTGGATTTCCTTCATCGTCTACTCCATTTGTTAACCCGTCTTGAGAAAAATAGGAGTTATCAAAATATGGCAACTGTTTTAAATATGTATCAAAGACCTTTTCTTTCCATTCAAAAAAATCTGGCAAATATTCGGCTTCGTTGATTAATTTAGATGGGTCGTGATAAATTTCTGCAAGTAATTCTTTTGGAACTTTTTCAGTTGGTGCTTGATTAGCTCCTCCGTCAGTTGCGGGTGCTTCTGGTGCGGGGCCTTCTTGTGGTACTTTGAACAAATCATAATACATACTTTTTACAATTGCTAATCCAATTGTGTTTGAAAATACTCTCACCCATCCTGGCATAACATATAATAACATGGAAGTAAGGCCTAATATCAATGCCCATGGTATAAGAGTATATCCTAGAGATTTGCCTAGATCTATTTCTTTTTTGGTTGAATCTTGGTTACATAATTTGCTAGACGCCCACATGTTCATTGACATTTGAATTATAAATGTAAATGTTAAAAACAGAAACAAGTACTTTACAACAGACATATCAACTGATAAACACATTGTAAAGAATACTATACTAAATGTAATATATGTGGTCATAGTAACCGATGTTATTTGTTTATTATCCATATGAATATACGGCTATATTATTTTTATTAAAACTAACAATAATATAAATGTATCCGTCTCTAGTAGAGCCTACTATAAAGGTTATCATGAAACAACAATTAAACGTATGCAATAAGGATAAATTTCAAAAAAATTCATTTGTTTTGAATTTAGTTATAGGTTTCATCATTTTGTTTGTCATTTCAGTTATATTGTACATAAAATATAAGGGAAAACAGGATATTAAAACAATCAAGGAGAGAGAAAGAAAAAAGAAAGAATATATATTATCAAAAATTAATAATTATCAGAAGATGAAAAATAAAAATTTAATACAATAAATATAATGAAAGCTTACAAAAAGGAATTATCTCATTATTTTTCTCAAAAAAAAGAACAAGATGAACAACTAAAAAAAGCACTTTCTCGCAAAACATTTGAAGAAAAACAAGCTATTATTAAAGAATTTCGCGAATCTACGACGTTAGATAATGGTATATACAGTATCAATGAAGAAATTGCATTTGAAAGAAAACCTTTCATAAGAGATATTTATTATTTAGAAAAATTAAATGAAGATATTGTATCAAAACATTTACAGTTTAATAAGTACAAATACGATACATTGTATGAACTTGTGGAATTTGATGAAACAATTTATGACACACTTGAAGCTGAAATAATAGAAATAAAACGAAAAAGAGACGAATATATTAGCAAAAGAGGCAATAAAATGGATGAAGAAAAAACATTCAATGACAAAATTAACTTCAATGTCAATGAGTTAATTGAAGAATTTAAACAAGCCGAGTTGGCTGATCAAAAAAATATATATAGGCAAATTATTGATTTGAAAATATCCAAGTTTGATAAATTAGAACCACGTCTTTCTATGGTGCGGATTAATAAATACAAAACACTTGTAACGGATTATTTACCTATAAGACGAAATGAGAGAAATCTTTTAGATTTAAGTGCCAGTCCAGAAGATGTGGTACTCACGCCCGAAGTTTTAGAAAAAGAACAATCAAATGAAAACAATGAGTCAGAATACGACTCGTCTGAATCTAATTCAATATCAAATCGCAGTAGCTTATCAAAGAATGAAGAATAATATTGTAATATTATATGTTCAAATATATAAATTTTCGTATCTTTTTGATCAGTTTGGCCATTGGTTTATTCTACATCTATATATCAGATGAATACAAGCATACAATAGTTATTTACCCTACACCCGACAATGTAAACGAGTATCAGTTTAAAGACAAAAGTAATAATTGTTTTTCTTACGAAATGAAGGAGGTAAAATGTCCCTCTGCAGACTTATATCATACTATTAAAGTTCAAACATAATATCGCTGTATATATTAATGTTGAAGATTAAAAAATTACTTGATAGCCAAACAGGTATAGCAATATTTTCAATAATATTAGGTTTAGGTTTGTCTACTATATTCAAATCATGTTGTGATTCACAAAATTGCATCGTCTATAAAGCACCAGATTTTAGTAAAAAAAAGATTATCAAGTATAATAATAAATGCTATGAACCTGACGATCAAATTCAAACATGTGATTCAAGTAAAAAAATAGTTTCGTTTTAAGTAAGAAATGAATAAAATGAATAATTGTATATTCATATGGATCAAAATACGACAAATATTAGTGATTTACCAGTAGATCCTAATCCTCCTGACAATAGAGAACTACCCGAAAGCCAGATGAATTTGAATCGTTCCAGAGAAATAGAAGAACCTCCTAAGAAAGTGGTACATTTTGAAGAAAAAAAAATAGAAAAAAAACAATTGTATGAGATAAGTGATACGAACAAAGTAATTATTTTAGCAAGTTTATTTTTTCTTTTGTTTAGTGATATTAAAGTTAAATCGTATATATTAAATATATTAATTACAATATTTGGTAATTCATTAAAAACGTCCACAGGTAGTATATCAAAAATTGGGTTATTTATTTATAGTGTCGTATATTCATTATCATTGTATACATTAGTTAATGTAATTGATATTGCCGTATTACGGTTTGCGTGATATGTATAATTAACATGAAACACCATAGCTCAACCGCCAATTTGATAACAAATAACCCCACCCATATTACAATAGAACCAATTCCAAGTATAAACCCAATGATTATACTTAGAATAAATCGTACAAAGCGCCATATCATCTTTACAACGTAGAGTGTCGCAGATTCGCCCACAACCTTTTTAATATCAGTATTTTTAATCCCTGATTTATAGTGATTGCGGCGAATCAATCTGCGAGTACGATCACTTACATGAATGTCGTAATCATTGAGCATTTGTTCAAAGTCGTTGTCAAAAGTCATCTTGTTGATAATAAATACAAGAATAAATTATATTCAATTTTTTATTTTTTTAGTTCTTGGTTTGTATTGAAAAAAATACATATTATATATTTTTTTTGATTTCGTTCTTTTGTATATTTTGAATTGTTTATCTCTATCCTTTCTTATATCTTCCAAAGATGGTTGATTTCCAACACATGGCATATGAAATCGCCGACAAACACCCTCTTTTGATTTTACGTTATTCAACAAATATATATAGGATACCAATTTGCGGACATTCAATAAATTAATATTCAAAAAAGACAAACCATAATAAATGCTCAAAATAGTATCAATTGTTGCAACATTGTATCCTTTTATTTCGTTATACGATTGACACGAGTTTGTTATAAATACATACAATACTGGTTTATCCTTGTACATAATTTGATGAAATGTATTTACAAAATGGTATTCGTACGTTTTTATTTTATATTCAAACGGTAATTCTACGTCTTCAATAGAATTTACCAAAATAAAAGGTACGTCTATGATCCGTTTTGTATTACGATATATTTTAGGAAAATATTTCAAATAAAAAGATAGCCCAAAATCACCAAATACAACCCATTTTTTTTCTTTGATGAGAGAAATCAAATCTTGATTTATTTTGATAAATTCATCTGTTTCTGGATTATCTGACCCAGTGATAGAACAATTTTGAATATAAAGCGGATGACTTTGATTCAACAGATTCAATCTCTCGTAGATCTTGTCCCAACGATTAATATCACCTAGAGGGCGCGATAGTTCTTGATATAAACTTATTTTCAAGTAGTTAGGAGGTGCGTATAAAATATTGTTGATTTTGACAGATTTTTTGTGTATATTATAAAAAATATCTTCGTTGATTAGAGTTATATCTACAATAGGTATAAAGTTAACATAAATTTTCATCGTTCCAGGAAACATGGCTGACTTGACCTCAATATTTTCCATGTTATTTTTTGCTAATATGTTGGCAAGTGAAATCGCATGTTTCATTGAATTGGGTGAAAAGCAATCGTAGTCAGGTATATCTGTTTTGTCGTAAAACTGTTTTTCATTTGGCAAATACGCATTGATGGCCATACCCCCATAACAAATCAATTTTTGTTCTGCAATAAACTGTTCAATTAAATGAAATAGGAGCGGCTTTGTATACGTCTTTTTTTTGTACTGTTTTTGAATTTGCAAGTTTTGTTTTATTGCACTTTTGAGTTCCATAGTATATAACTATTTTTTTTTCCTTTTGAGTTTATTTCTTGCTTGCGTTTCTTCACTTGGTTGAAGTATTATAGATGTATTATTAAACATGGTATTATATTTTTTTAGATTGAGATCATTAGTCTGAAAATTCATTCCTATGAATGTTATATTATCAGAAAACGAGTTTGTTGGATCAAAATTTTTAGATTGTTTTGTATATAAATTGGGATACATGAAATTAATGTTTTGTTTTCTTAGATTAGATACATCATCACTGATCCTATTAATAAAGGGTCTAGTATATCCGTCTGCATTTAATCTATAAGCGGTTATATTGTGTAAAGATGAATTTGCCAATTTATCCATATCATATGCCTGAACGATAATAACAACTCTGCGATTCTGTATATCATTCAATGTAGTATCGGTATTCATATCTCTATTGTATATAAGATTTCCATATTGATTTCCTACACCAAAGACTTGTGTTAGAGAAGTTGCAACGGATTCATACAAGTCTTGTATATCGCTTTGTATTCTAAATATTAGAAACAAAGGATCTCTCGTTAAAGATGAATTTGAGTCAGATAAGAAATAACGGTGTACTTGTTGCATTGTTGTATTAAAGTCTACGTTATTGTACAACTCTTTGTAATTTATTTCAGGAGTTGTTGATGCAGATATAACGGGCGTGTCGTGGAGAGAATATACAGTAAAATCTAGTGCCCGCACTCCGTTCAATGCGCAATTTTTTAATGCACAAAAATCATCCTTTTTACCATTTTGAATATCTACGTAATCATTTTTGAAATCTCCCCTACAGCAACAATTATATGCAGTTTTTATATACAACATGGAGATTGGGGTTGCCGTAAAATCATTATCCTGATCATAAGCACAAATTGTAGTAGTTGGTTCATTTATAAGCTTAGGACATACGTATTTTTTATTAATTTGACTTCTTATATATATCATGATTAATAAAATGACAATAAACATAAATAAAAATACAATTTGTTTCGTGGAGTCCATTAAATATATTAGATATTTAATAATATAGAAATTATATATTATTAATTTATAATGCCAGGTGGATTATTAAATCTAATTTCGTACGGAAATCAAAATATAATTTTGAATGGCAATCCTAGCAAAACATTCTTTAAAACGGTGTATTCCAAATACAGTAATTTTGGTATACAAAAATTTCAAATTGATTACAGTGGATTGCGTAATTTACAATTAAATGAAGATTCAGTATTTACTTTCAAGGTTCCTAGAAATGCAGAATTATTACTTGATACCTATTTAGTATTTGATCTACCAAATATATGGAGTACTATAATACCCCCCAACACGGCCATTGATCCAACGATTGATAGCAGTGGTAATACGATTTATGATTGTTGGAAACCTTATGAATTTAGATGGATAGATGACATTGGAACAAATATTATAAAAAATGTGACGCTGTCAATTGGTGGTCAAATTATACAAACGTATAGCGGCGAATATATTAAAAATATGGTAGATCGTGATTTTACTCAAGAAAAGAAAAATTTGTTTAACCAGATGATAGGCATGACCGCTGAGATGACTCAACCAGAAATCGCATATACTAGGTACAACCAGTATCCTAATGCATATTATACTGCAAGTACAGATGCCGTAAATGTTGGAGCTGAACCATCTATACGTGGAAGGAAAATATATGTACCTTTGCATTTTTGGTTTAGCTATTCTACCAAAGTTGCGCTTCCGTTGGTCTGTTTACAATACAGCGAGGTTGTCATAGACATAACAATGCGCCCAATACGTGAATTATTTACAATCAATGACGTTTCTGTATCATTACAGGATGGGTTCATACGTGATAAGATTGCGCCTGATTTTGCGAATGAAATGCATTTTCTTTATAGATTTTTACAGCCTCCGCCAGATATATATTTAACTGTAAACTCTTACGGAAACAAGACAAACAGCTGGGCGTCAAATATACATTTATTAGCAACATATTGTTTTTTATCTGAAGAAGAAGCAAGAGTTTTTGCTAAAAATGAACATAAATACTTGATTAAGGATATTAAACAAGACATATTTACTAATGTGGTTGATACACACAGATTAAAAATATATACATCAGCTTTAGTTTCAGGTTGGATGTGGTATTTTAAAAGGAGTGATGTATATTTAAGAAACGAGTGGTCTAATTATTCAAATTGGTTATATAAAAATATACTGCCTTATGATGTAATAAAAGCCCCAGATAGAAGTGATTTTTTATACCAAGGACTTTTCATAGGACCTGGCTATAATATAATTGGGGTCGCTAATCCCGGCACTCGTAATCAAGTGCCAAATATTGTTATAGAAGAAGATACGTCTTATTTTATAACACAACCTTTGAATAATGCAAACATAAAACAGATTATGAATCGCTTGTCCATTTATATGGATGGTAAATTTAGAGAGAATGAATTTGATCAAGGGGTATATAGTTATATTGAAAAATACAGGACAAGTGATGGTAATTCATACGATTGTTTGTATCATTACAACTTTACTCTTCACACGAATCCATACGATTTACAACCATCTGGTGCAATGAATTTGAGTAAATTTAAAACAATTGAATTTGAGATAAACACGATTAAACCACCTCTAGATCCCAATGCTGTTTCTACTGCAATATGTGATATAACTGGTACTATGATAGGAACAATCAATCCAACGTCCATTTACTTGTATAACTATGATTTACATTTGATTGAAGAGAGATATAATATGATTCGGTTTATATCTGGACAGGCCGGATTAGTATATTCAAGATAATTTATTACGGATAAGCATTATTGTAATTTTTATTTTGTGCCCCACTTCTACAAGGCATTTCCTTGGAATTATATAGTTGAGGATAATTACCTGTAAAGAATGATTCTCTGCTGCTATGATACAAAGATGCTAAAATAACAAATATGCATAAAATTATAAAAATGTTCATTATAAAATATAGATATATATTTAATGAGTAATGAAAAAGATCCTGTTGAGGAGGTTAAAGAATTAGTTTCTAGGTTTGGGTCTGTTTTTTATAATGCATTCATCAATTACATTATTGCATTTACAATTGCTATATCAATTGTATTATATATCTCTGGAGACAAGAAAGAATCCTATGCATCTGATGATATATTTAATTTTATGAACATTCTTGTAAACCCGTGTAATAAGCAATTGCGTGGTGGTTCCGGAATATCTACAGCAATCAATGATCTATCAGATGCTGCTACTAAAGTACAAAATCTTGGTAAAACAATTAATAAACTAACATCTAATGTAAAAAAGGATATTGATCGCGACAAATATTTAAAAGATACCCTGAAATCATTTACTGATAAATATTGTAATGAGACGAATATAGATGAAATGGATGCAATTGATTGTGTATCGTATGTTCTACATTCTAGTTGGTTAACGTCTTACAATGCAATACAGTGGCTCAATACAGGTATAATTGCATGTTTAGCTTTACAATCTGAATTCTGGTTTGTAAAACCAAATTTTTATATTGGTATATTTATTGCCTTTGTATTGTTTATATTTTTAGTAAAACTTTCAAGTAGAGTGGTCGCATCTGGTATTCAACTTACTCTAAATACGTCGGCGAGTAAATCACGGTCTTATATAAATAGCATAATTTTCTCTATGTTTTCTTCATTTCTTAGCATTTTGTTTTTGTACTTTATAATTGCTATTGCAGCATATGTTATATTTTTGTTTCACGGCATTATTAATATAAAATCAGAACAATCGTCAAATACGATACGATTTGTCTTTGGATTTATGATTCTCATGATTCCTGCTCTATTTGGTTATAATGTTACATCTTCAGTTTCATCTGAACTTCCTGATGTTGGTGTCTCTACGCCAGGCAAAACCCCCCCTCCATCCCGCCCACCATGCAATAATACTGCATCCACTCTATCTCAATTAGTTGTAATATTTATTATTCCGTTCATGGCTGCATTTTATTGTTTTTGCCAAATTATATATAGGGGTTTACTTGGAATTGGTAGTGCATTTGATACGAGCGATATGCAATACGCTGGTAAATTGAAAATGATTGCTGGTTATTTTGTTTTCTTTATACTAGTCTATACTCTTTGGCCCATATTTATACACTTTAGTTTACCGTCAATCATCAAGAGTTTTGGGGCGAGAGACTTTATGCCAATGTATTATGCCAATGTACACAAATTTAATTTATAAGTATATAAAGATTATAAGGAATTACTTATAATGCCTAAAAAAACAAAAAAACTACCAAGAGTAAGCATATGTACACCTACATTCAACCGAAGACCATTTTTTAAAGGTATTATAAAAAGTGTATTGATGCAAGATTATCCAAAAGAATTGATTGAATGGGTCGTTGTAGATGATGGAACTGATCCAATTGAAGACTTGGTTAAAGACATTCCTTTTGTTAAATACTTCAAGGTGGATAAGATGCGATTAGGTAAAAAAAGAAATTACATGCATGACGTTTGTTCTTTTAAAGAAGATGGTGCAATCATAGTGTATATGGATGACGACGATTATTATCCGAGCGACCGGATATCTCATGCAGTTGACAAATTGACTCATTCTACGGCACTGTGCGCAGGTTCGTCGGAAATATACATTTGGTTCAATACGTTGAATAAAATGTATAGATTTGGTCCATATGGTCCGAATCATTCTACTGCAGGTACGTTTGCATTTAAGAGAGAACTGTTAAAACAGACTAGATACGAAGACGATGCATTACTTGCAGAAGAAAAATATTTCCTGAAAAATTATACGATTCCTTTTGTCCAGTTGAATCCAACAAAAAGCATTTTAGTTTTCTCTCATGAACAAAATACATTTGACAAGAGACGCTTAATAGATCCAAACAATAAATATTGCAATGAGTCTAATTTAAAAGTGTCTAATTTTATAAAATCAGAAGAATTGCGTAATTTTTATGTATCAGAGATACAGGAATTGATAAAAAATTATGAGCCTGGTAATATTGAAAATAAAAAAGATGTTATGGAAGAGATCAAGCGGAGAGATAATGAAATGAGAGAAAAGACACAGGCTCCAACACAAATGGAGTTATTGAGTGCATTACAGAACAAAACCCAAGAATGTAATACGCTGAAAGAACAACTTTCAAAAATATTGACAATCATTAAGGAAAAAAAGCTACAAAATCATTTTATTTGAAAATAATTTTTTGCTCTGTTTAGTTCTATCAAAGTGAGATTTGCGGTATTATTTAACAAAGAGTAATAGAGTTCTTTTTTTGAACATTTTAACTGATTGCATAATGAAATGATAAATGAATTGTTGTTGTACTCGTTGCTGTATTTTGTCAATACTTTTGTAAAACGGAATTCCGTATTTCGTTTAGGTTTCAAATCTGTATTTTTGTATAAATAATAATTATGCAAAATTTTAAAGTAATATGTCATTTCATTGAAAATCCATAATTGTTTCTGAAAACTAATTCTATCAAAATAATCTCCTATACAAAAATTCGTCAAAAATTGTTTATAAAAAATAATATCTTCTCTCGCATGAATCATATCAATAATATTTTCGTGAAACAGCAATGATTGTGTTGCTTTTTCGCTATCAATAATAAAATCTTGATCAAACGATTTTGTCATTATCTTCTTGATATTATTTTGTATATTCTTTTCATAATTGTTGTATAATAGATTATTATTTGTGTTAATGTGCACAACGTTGCAAAATTTAAATATTTCTTTTATTTTTTTATCATAATAGTTTGTACCGCACAATATAAGTGTAAAATTCCTCTTTTTT
>Ga0209550_10001751_pt1 | contig 20869 bp, 20 predicted proteins | sample LauGreSuBDMM15SN_2_FD_187567 | JGI IMG/M metagenome (GOLD analysis project Ga0209550, IMG submission 187567) | Freshwater lake microbial communities from Lake Michigan, USA - Su13.BD.MM15.SN (SPAdes) (version 5) | ecosystem: Environmental > Aquatic > Freshwater > Lake | place: Lake Michigan... | reverse complement strand
ACCTTCTTCTCATCGTTGACATCCCTATTCATTATCTTTAAAGTATCTTTTAGCGCACGATATGAAATATGGTCTGTTTTGAAACTATCAGGATCATTGTGATTATATACAATCAGATTTATGTGATTAATTGTGCCATAGTTATTTGTATTGTTACTGTTGTCATTAACAATGTTTTGTGTTTCTATATTTGTCCCGATTACTGGTTGCGAATGAACTACCATAGCAGTATTTTGTTTTTCCTTACAAACCTTGATATGTCTGTACTTATTTTGATGCCTTGTAAAAGCTTCTAAACAATATTGACATTTCAATGGGTCCTTTTTACCGTTACATATACTTATATGTCTCTTATAATTGTAATTATTTGATAGTATTTTATCACATTTAGAACATTTTGTCTTATGTGATTCATCAGGGATGCATTTTTGAGGATTAGGGATGCATATTTGAGGATTAGGGATGCATTTTTGAGGATTAGGGATGCATTTTTGAGGATTAGGGATGCATATTTGAGGATCAGAGATACATAATTCATGAACAACATTTTTGTGTTTTGTTACCATATGACGTGACAAGTTGTATTTCTTGTGTGTTTTATACTCGCAATGGTTGCATGAGCAAATCTTTGTTACTGAGCTATCTACGGACATCTTACTACTGTAATATGGGTATTTTAATCCTCTTAAATATTTTTGTTACAGAGAGTTGCTCACTTGCTCACTTGCTCACCAGAGAGAGAGATATTTTTCAAAAATAAAAAACCGATCCAATTTTAAAACTCTTACATAAACAGTCATAGAAAATTAAAGTTCATAAACCCCCTTTTCAAAAATATTTAGAGGCTCGAGCATATCAAATATTACATGTATAACTGTTTTCCAAAAATGTCAATTGAGAGGTGGTGTGATAGGAAAATATGATTGCATACTTGGATAGTACATGTACACGTAAATAGCCTATATACTCTAAAATGATGAACGTTATGAAAGCCTACTCCCTTCTCGCGATTGTGTCGGTTGTGCTGACGATTCTGTTCAGCCCAGATGTAGCCGTTAAAGTGCGATTGTTTAGCAGGAGAATGTTCCAAGCATCCATCGTACTCATGATTGCACATGTCTTATCAGTTCTCCTTGTGCAAATCAATCTGCGACAGACGATGTGTTATATCCAGTAGAAACCCCACAAAAGAATTGATATATCAAAAAACAAGCAAAATGGAAAACAGCGCTAAAACTTTACAAGAGTTAGCAAAGTTTTTTCATTTAGGCTTTATTATCTTCAAATATTAGACGGTAGCGATCCTGTGTACCAACTGTATGTCCCATGCTGAGTGCGATTTCTTTCTTTTCGGCTACAGAGAGTGCATTGAAGTCGAGCGTGTTGATATATGAATGGCGTATTAATGCAACCGTCAATGGTTTCTTGAATATGGTTTTGAATACACGCATTGTCCAAGAGCTGAACAGGGCAGGAGAAAACGGTTCTCCTTTAGCATTTATGAACAGCCATTCTCTTTCGTTCTGTTCCAAACTGGCCTTGAGGTCTTCCATCAATGGTTTGGGAAGCGGAATGTCGTAGCCGGCATGGTGTTTACGAGTCTTGAAGTGGTTAATAAAGAGGTGTCCAGTCTTCATAACTATATAATTTGGTTCTGCATTCTCAGGCGCTTTTGTTTTGTATATAGCGACCCGTGCATACTCGCAACGCATAGGGTGTATATGTGTATACATGCCTAGAAGTAGTCGTTTTATGGAACCCTCAGGTTGTTCATCGCGGGCTTTGACGATCTTGTCATATGATACATACCCCTCTTTTTGTCTGTCTGTAGGTGCATTTGTTTCGTAGCGATCATTTACAGCGTTGTCTGCTTCCTTGAAAGCCTTGCACCACTTTTCATAGGGTTCCTCAAGTTCACGTTGTAAGTGTTTATTGTATTTAAAGAGACCTAGGATAAATGATAAGTTGACTTTGTAGGTGGTGTCCTTTTCATACCATTTACGTATCTGTGGTATAAACGTAGTAGGGTTTGACATAATGTGTATCAATGATTTATCAGATTTTGCAACCAATGCCCTGGCACAAGATTCGTAATTGGTCTTTGTCTTTGGAGATAAGTCTGTCTCTAATATCTTACCAAGCAGTTTTGAGTCCTGGTCTTTCTCTTTTTCTTTGTCTTTCTCTTTTTCTTTCTCTTTATCTTTCTCTTTGTCTTTCTCTGGCATTCTATAAGCAATGATATACAAAAATAACATATTTGAAACTTGATTGACTTGATATGTAACGTATCTATTCGGAGATATGTTTGTGTGATTGCATGATAATAGAATAAATAACGTCGTAAAACACATCAACGTCTCTGTGTCCAAATTCTTCATCCAGCCAATCCAGAAGATCAAGTTTATATTCAGGAACATCATCAAGCCATTTTTCAAAATACTCCTGCAGTTCAGCATATTTATTCATTCCTTTCAATATGCCCAAGTAACACCCTATTGTCACCCCAATCTTTAATCCATAACAACTGTTGTTGCCACCCAACAATCTGGTCATCATATCAACATTTGACGCAATAGTTTTATCACATATTATGAATGCCTGTAGCATTCGTATGTAGTTCTGATTGATTCTTAGACCAAGTTGTAAGACCTTTGTAGTGATTAGCGTGAACCTCTCCGATCCTTTATAAATCGATTCATTACACACATCTTTCACATACTGCGTGAGAATTGCGCCGATTTTGGTGCCCTCTGTGTCGTCTTCTACAACCAAACTCATTATTCTCATGAAGTTGCTATCAAAGCAGCTTTCCATAATCTTTCGGTTACTTGACAGATCGCCAGATTTAGCTACAATCCCACAGTCATATATGACCAACTTGTATGCATCATTTGGTGCATCATTTGATGCATCAGTTGGTGTATCAGTTGGTGCATCTGATATTTGAACCTTCCAATTACCGTGATGTAGGTCGCAATGCACAAAATCGTTCACCAAAAGTGAAGAATATATGAAATACATTAAATCTATGGATGCACTCACCTTGATAGCTTTATTCGTTACCTGAGATAGCTTCAGTCCGTCATGATAACTCATCACAATAATTCTACGACTTGAGTAGTATACTTTAGGAATGATAATATGTGATTCCGATGCATACAGATCGGCAAACTTCTCTAGATTATACCGTTCTTTAACATAATCTATCTGCAATGATACATTTCCAATAAAATCACTCAGCAAGGTAGTAAAAGGCACATTCGTGATCGAGTTAACTATTCTATGTAAAATCCGTATGACATTCACGATGTTATGGACAGAATCATCTATATTGGGGTGCTTTACTTTGACAGCCATAAATGTATTGTGTTTCTTATTGAATAGTTTATACACCTGTCCGATACTTCCTGACCCGATTATGTGTGTAGAACTGTCTGCATCATTCAACACCTCAATGTGGAATTCATTTTCAATGTCTTTTCCAAAGTCTTCTTGATACATCTCCATCGTGTACTTCCATTCGTGTGTCTTGCAATTCTCATAAACGTCATCAAAGTGTTCCCTGCATTTGTCGGTGTAGAGTTCTTTGCGAGTAACTAGAAATTGTAGTAGTTTTATTCCAGTCGCATTTGTTTTGAACAGAATGTTACGGACACACTTTAGGTTGTAATCAGAGTCTTTAAGACTGAGATGAAACAGTCTATAAATAAGATATATATATCGAAGCGTTTCAACTATAATACCGACGCTCTTAACTCCAAACATAGATAGTAAATAATATATATGGCTTAAATCTATATCAATACACTATATAGTTCTACTTAAATCAAACGTGCGTAACGCTTACATCGTTAGAACCCTCCATTTGAAATATTTTATCGAATACCTCAAAGAATGCAGATGCGTCTGTATGACCAAACGAGTCATCTAACCACGCGTTGAAGGCTATTTTTATTTCAGGATCAGAATTGATCACTTGAGAATAGTAGTTTTGAAGGTCACTATATTTGTTTAAATGTCTGGCGAGACCGTGATACACACACATTCTGATATTTGAAGGACTGCTATTTGTATTCGCACCATTCCATAATTTGGAAAATCTGTTAATACCCTTTGAAAAACAGGTATCAAATGCGGCGATACCTTGCACCATACGTATTATGTTTGGATTTATTTTAATACCGATTATAAGTGCCTGTTTTAATATCTTTCTAAAACCGTTGATTCCATCTGATGGATTTACGTGGTTAACATAATACTCTTCAAGAAGCTGTGTTTTTTTATCATCTTTGTTCTCACAACATACTTTGGTTAAACTTCTTAAATCTTCATCCAAAAAACACTTGATAATGCTTCTATTAAGTTCAAGGTTGTTTGTACTAGACATAATACCGCAATCGTATATAACGATGTTGTAGTTTCCGTCTGGGAGAGGTTGCACTTTCCAATTTCCTTGATGCAAGTCGCAGTGGAAACAGTCGTATAAAAGGATTGATGTGTGTATGAATAAAAACATGTCGACGGATATTTTGAAATGCAGCCCTTCATTCGTTATGTGTTTGTAACTAACTCCATCGTGATAATCCATTACAATAATATGGTTATTATGCTCATACACTCTTGGAACGATTATGTGTTTTTCGTTTTTAAAATGCACACGCAATCGCATCGTGTTTTTGCTTTCCATATTATAGTCCAATTGCAAGGACACATTCTCCATGAATTCCTTAATCAACATATAAAATGGTAGCCGAACAATTGAATTTACAAGACGTAACATAAGCATGGTTGCAAATACAAACTTACGTGTCTTGCTTTCTATGTTTGGGTGCTTTACTTTCAACGCAACATACCTTTTTAATTTTTTATGATACAGCTTATACACCTGTCCAATGCTACCTGATCCAACCGGTTGGGTATCGTACCCTTTAACATCATAGTCGTCGTAAATGCTTCTCCCGAATGAAAATCTATACAACTTGACAGTATCTGTCCACGAGTGGGTGTCGCAATCCTCAAAGACCTCATCAAATACGTATCTATAATCAGAAGATATGAATTCGTTCCTTTGTACGAGCGTTTGTAAAAGTTTTATGCCGATTGACCCACACGCTTTTGCAGATGTCCTGACGTTGATGGCATTTCGTAGACTTTCTGTAAAATGAAGTTTATAAAGATGATATAGAAGTCTTTTACATTTTATAATATCAATAAACATATTCCCTAACCACAACTTAAGAGTTGTCTCTAAATCATATCATTAAATACTTTTACGTTAAACTGACGTGTGTAATTAATGCATTATTGTAATTATTGTATCATTCTGTTATACCGAAAGCATGTGCCAGTATTTCAAATAGGTATCTCTCTTCAAACTTTCCTGTCGTTTTGTACAACCAGTCGTAAAACAACTTTACTTTGTCCTGATTTTCCAAAAGCGCGTCTTCAATATATGTTTTAAGTTGCGTATACTTTCCCATACGTTTAAGTAAGTCGTGATAGCAATGTAACAAAACCTGTATGTTAGTTTCGTCGACAGTTTCAGATGTACCCATGGTTTCCAGGTTTATATGTATGGAGTTATTGAACATCTTTACACAGTTAATACAACGAGCTCTATATTTATCAAACTTACAACCACGATGCACCCACGTTCTCACGCAATCTGATAAATCAATGTCTTGTGTAGTTGTATCAGGTGTACCAGGATCTAAGCCAATTATGGGGTCTGATGAGACTTGATTAGGGGGAGGCTGGATTTGTAATTCGCCGATCATCCGATTATACTTTCCAACTAAAAACGACGCAATTAGTTTCCTATTGAAAATATGATGGTGCGATGTCAACAAGTTACTGAAGTTATACACTATTATCTTGTATGTTAGTTTTGGCAATGCATAAATATCCGTGTTTTCCGCAGCCACAATCTGCAAATTATTACTGTTATCATAAGTGAGCTTTACAAACCATTCCGCATCGCTGTTATATATCCCATGGATGATAGTGTTGGTCATTACAAACATGTTCATATCGAGCTTTATGCGATGTCTTAATATAGCATCATCGATAGATTCCAGAGGAACTCCTTGGTGATACGTTGTCACAATGACCTTGTCGTTCGACTCAATAACATCTGGTATAATGATATGTTCTTCACAGATATATTTTTCACGCATAGTTCTCAAGTTGTTCGCCTCGGAAACAAAGTCTATTTTAGCTTTCAACACTTCGACAAACTCTTCAAAGAGATGGATGTGAATAGGAGGTATTGAAAGAAAGGTACTGAGGGACTTTGCGGTTTGCGAGATGTACTTTACGAATGTAGCGACATCTTTGTCAGCTGTAACGTGTTTACATTTTAGGACAACGTGAGCGCCCAACTTTCTACAGAAGACTTTATATATTGTAGCTGTAGTTCCAACACTCAGGAGTTTGATATCGTTAATATCATAGTCTTTGCGAATATTCTTATTGAAGCTTTTATTGTAAATATCTATAGTTTCATCCAACGTATGTGGTTTGAGATAAGCATTTATATCTGTATCTAATATGAACTTGCTGGTGTTTGGGTGAAGCCCATTATGCTTAGCTAAGAAGTAGACTAATCGTATACCAATATTCCCATACAAGTACACAATTCGTGACATACGTCGGTCGCTTACGACTTTCTCTTCTCGATAAAGCTTATATATTGTTAGAACAAGGCGTATATAATGCTGGGCAAAATAAAGCATACTTTCTAAATCTCTAAACAGAGCACTTAAATTTTTATTGTATTATTTACGACATATCATCTAACCACGAAACCTTACTAGTTCAAGTACGAGTGGACGAGGTATTATTGCAGAGCTTAGAAACGATATCTTTTGACATCCTGTAAAGAATATCTATGTAATCCCATACAATTTGGCGATTGGAGTCGTTTAGAGTTTCCCAATAGATATTGAGCTTATTGAAGAGTTGGAACTGTTGAGAATTTACCGACGTGTTTTGCATGATATTTGCTGGATCCTGATAGAAGAACTCGTCGTTTTGATTCAGGATGAGCTTTTCGTGAGGGTTGAGTGCATCATAAAAGGTGGTTACGATCTTTTCATCGGGATCATCCATCATGGCAATATTGAGGGATGATGAGATAACCTTGATGTCCCGATCATCAGGGAACACTAAGATGAGATTCTTTAGAAATGATTTAAGCTGCTTGTGGAATTTAGTGGATTCTGCGAAAGACATACCGATACCAAGTTTATACATTTATTACATATATTTGTCTTAAATAGAAACGCATCGAACCATATATATTCTATAAGGTTGTAAACGTTTAAGCAAGGGCGTGCCAAGTGGTGTTGTTGATGGTGACCTTAAAGGTATCCGCATCGTGTTTACCATAGGAACAGATGGTCCTGATGCCTGGCTGAGAACGAATGATGAGCGCGAGCTTCGTTGCGATATCGGTGACGAGGTAGGCCAGCGTGTTGTCGGTATCTGCAAGGATATGTGGGTTGGCGTTGAGGGCTTCTGTGTCCACCGTATCGTTGAACACAAACTCGTAGTCAAATGGGATTTCCGCGCTCATCTTTCTCAAGGTAGTCTATAGAGGAGTAGTAGGGAGTAGGGGAGTAGGGAGAAGTAGAAGAATGTATAAAATGAATGGCAGCTACAAAGGCTAAATAGTCGAGATAGTTTAGGTTTTGGGCCGATACGATACTATACGATACGATACGATACGGTACTATACTATACGAAAGTGTGGAGACACAACTAATTTATCTGTTGTATATATGTAATGGATATCCAAAGTAGCTTTGTTTGTGATCAAGAAAAAGCCATATTGGGTTCTAATAAATATAAGGTTGTTCAGTCTACATTAAACAACGTAGATATTCGTGATGTTGCAAATAACCAAACAAACATCTCTAAGCTACCTTTCAAATTTAATCATATGCTACAAGAAAAAGTTGTGCCAACCAATCAGTTTTATTCAGGTCGGTGCTGGATATTCGCAGGGCTGAATGTTTTACGTCATAAAATGATCCAACATTACAAACTCTCAGATAACTTTGAGCTGTCCCAAGCATACGTGTTTAAGTGTGACAAAATAGAGCGCTGTAATACCGCCATGGAAATGCTGTACGATTTCATTAAACGTGGCCTAGAAAACACATTGGAGTTTGTGGTTTTTCTAGACACATGCACAGATGACGGGGGTAACATTGCTATGTTCATGAACATTGTCCGAAAATACGGTGTTGTACCAAAAGACGTAATGCCTGATAGTATGCAGGTTAAAAACACAGCAATGCTAAATAATATTTTGAAGATTACCATAAAGAGTTCACTAGACAAGATTAACAAGCATATGTCAAGAAGCGATTTCAACAAATTAAAAAGGTCTGTATTGGAAGACTGTTATCGTGTGATATCTCTGTCTATGGGCAATACTCCGTCATGCTTCTCTTGGAATCTACATGATGCGGATGCAACCAAGAAATATACACCTCTGGCTTTTTACAATAAAGTTGTCAAATCAGTGATAAATTTAGATGACTATGTTTGTGTTGTAAATGATCCACGTCATGCATATGGGTCGCTGTTGGTAGTTGAATATGGGCATAATGTATTAAACGTAAATGACTCAGATTTGCGAAAAAAGATAACAAACCTATATCTTAATATCGATATTACAACATTGAAAACTGCTGTATTCAAAACTATCGACTCTAAGAAAGCCCCTGTGTGGTTTGGCACAGACTATGGAGTCTATGTGTTAAACGATAACTCTATCCTAGACCAACACTCTTCAACTATCCAGGATATATTTGATGTGAAAATCCTCAACTCCAAAAAAGTTGCTATGAACAACAGAACAACCTGTCCCAATCATGCGATGATCATAACCGGTTGTCAAAAAGAAGGTAAGCAGTTTACAAGATGGAAGGTTGAAAACTCGCACGGAGACAAGTCTACTTTAAAAGGCTTCTTAACAATGTCAGACGATTACTTTAACGATTTTGTAATTTGCGCCTTCGTGCATAAAAGCACATTGCCCACTAAATTAAGAACGCTTTACAAGGAATGTAAGCACGTTACATGGCTACCATTCTGGGACGTAATCGGCAACTTTACGTAATCGTATTCAATCGGCTATTCGTATCGTATGATATGGTATCGTATCGTATCGCTACACGCGTTCTATATATTTGTTTTTAGGATCCACACACAGACCAACAGAACAGTATGGAAATACAAGAAGACGTTCAGCGTGCCAAGCTTTCTCAGCGCTTCCTCGAAGCCGGCCTCAACGTAGACGACTATGACATTGCTATACGAAGGACAGATAGACCACTTTGCGCAACCTCAACCGGCCAAGCTCGCGTCGACTACGATTACGTATTCAACAACATGGTCTTCAGAAGCATAGGGAGTATCGTAAAGTATATTGTTAAAGACGTCGTGCTGTCTCCATCACAAGGAACCGTGAAATGCAAAATATGTCCAAAGTGTGACGGTCGCGTTCCGAATGCGTCCCACAAGTGCAACACACCCAACTGCAACCATGACTTCGGTATAGCAGTTCCTTTGATTGGTACGATGGCTTCGACAGCTGCCAAGACTCACACTGTATCAACCGACATGGATTACGATAGTGACATCAAGACAATGATTGATGACATCTTCAAGGAACGCGTGTGCTACATCTTCAAGAAGAAGAGGAAACAGCGTGATGATGGAGAGTGGGACGTAACACCATTCCAGGTGGCAGAATACTATAGGGCGGTAATGGATAAGGCCAAAATGGAAAAAAATAAGATGCTGAAACTGTATTCAACGATGTAACATTCTGTATTCTATATTTCTGTTGGGATCTAACACTTAATCGTCTTTAGATTTCTTGTATGTGTAAGTTGAGTACATTTGAAAGTTCTTTTTCTTTATTGAAAGCATAATATGTCTAGACATATAGGTTCCAAAATACAGTACAAGACCAAATTTGGATAATATACCAAAACGATCTGTACTGGACCACGAATGATAAACGAGTACTTGAAGATAAGATATAAATATCAAGTATAATCCAATATTGTTCCTAGAAGCCAAACAAAGGTAGCCAATGATAGATAACCATAAAAATATGTCTGGACTGCTGTAATCTCTTGCTGGAAAAACGTATGTAAAAGTGTAGATAGCCATCAAGAAATATCCTATATTTGCGGGCGTAGATGTAACATAATTGATGTCGTGCAAGTTATCAAACGATACTGTATCTTCCTTTTGGATTTCTATGGCATGAATTAGACTATTGTATGACAATAAACTAAAAGCTATGATTACTATAATTTGTCTCGCATATTGTATATAATTCACCCCATCTAGTTTTGTTTCTTCATATAACCATAACAAGTAATTGTAAATGGGAATAGTATAACACACAAACGCCAACCAAAAAATTATTTTAACCCAATGATTATCCATTACATAAAATGTAAGATTAATATATTTTTGGAAACAGAGTCGTTCTCGATATAACCTGTGTAGCACAACGAATCCCGCCATACATCTTGTGTATTTCACTTAGTTCTACATATATGGTTTTTAGCTCGGGTAGATGCATGTTTAATTGTTCTGTAACTTGTCGTTCCTGTGTCAACACAGTCTTGTCATTGATCATTAAGACGTTGCATCCATAACGTACTTGAGATTGTGTCGATACCAATATAACTCTAAATTTGCAACGGCATTCTAGATACTCCATCAGAGGCATATCCCTAACATTCACAAACTTGACATTAAAACGTGATTTCTGTAAATGTTCACATTGGTACTCATCGACGAAGAAGTCCTTTGCTCCCTCCCACAATAACACAGTGTTTGGTCCTACAATACCAAAATAACAATCAAGATGAATGCAATGCATGTTTGTTTCATTCCCCGAGTATTTAACAACAGCTACGTTTTCAGTTCCAAACAGATCTTTTTCAATCATCTGATATACTCCCTCAAAGTTTGTGCGCATACCAATTGCAATCATGCATAGATTCTCATTGATTGCAAAGAAGTCCCCTCCTTCCACACAACCTGGATACTCAATCTGTCCCTTAATCTCAATAGCATTTTTATCTAAGAAATCTTTCAATATATCAACCTCTTTGTTCCTAACTCTTTCCCTGAATCTCCCTAATACAATACCATTTGCAGTTGTAATAACTGGGTCTCGTGTAAAAACGATATTCGCCAGAGATAAGGGGTCTAAGTTTTTGGTTAAAATATCCGAGTCTTGTGTAATATCATATACAAGTAGATTGTGTGACAGTAGCTTGTCTAGCAAATTATTATGTTGTTCTAACATTAAATTTGTATTCACAGGTTCTTTGTATAGAGCACGCTTCAAATCATTATTACATTCCTCTATAATCGACAGTAAAGGCCTTCCTACAAGAACTACGTTTGCTGAGTCGCACTCTCTCTCTACAATGTACATAAGTCGAATGACAAAAAAGTAATGATATATAACTATGTACACTGTGGAAAATAAAAATCCACTCTCAAACACCGTATGGAATTATGCTAAACAATATAAACCGTTAATCCCTTAATAGGCCTTAATAGCCCTTAATATGCCTTTAAAGTACCAACACTACTGCAATCTGCGCTACTATCTGTACCAATTTTCCAAAGAACGTTCGTCGCTGCAGCTACAGTATTGCTAACACCCTGGGCTATTATGCGGTTTTGACCAGAATAAACATTACAGAAATTCCCGTTATTATTAATCGTGTGCTTTGTTCCCTTGGGTATACAATGATACGCATTGTCATAAATTACATAACTGTCTTTATCATCACAAGGGTTATCAGGATACACAAAAACATCTGATGTGGCGGAAGCTACAAAGTTCTCTGTAGCTTGCTCAACTTCTTTCCTAAGTTTTACGATTTGATAAAGTATGGCTCCTATGAAAATAATGGGTACAAGTAACCATATCCACCACCATTGCCATTGCCAATTAATGGTCTTAATGGTCTTAGTGTTTATTTTACTTTTTATACTTGCGGCCATTATCTATAATATCCTCATTTATATTATTAAAGGCTTTGTTTTATTTTGTAGCTGCAGACTTCCATTGTGCTATAGCTTTTCTAGAGGCTTCCTTTTGGTCGATAAGAGGTTTAGGATACTTAGTAGCTGCTTCATCCCATGTTGCTGTGTGAATTTGTTTGGGGGTTGCATCTTTTAATTCAGGTATCCAATACTTGATATATTCTGCCTCAGCATCATAGGTCTTTCCTTGAAGCAATGGGTTCATTGGAGCCCTATAGATGTTCTGCGCGTTTTCACCCAATGAAGCAGAGAAATGCCACCCCATGTTATTACTGCATGGATCGTAATCAACTAGGTGTGTAGCAAAGTAGCGTGCACCATCCCTCCAATCTATCAAAAAGTAGCGTGTAAGGACAGTAGCAGCTACCATTCTAACACGTCCATGCATATGACCTGTAGCATTTAATTGTCTCATACCAGCGTCTGCCAAAGGGAACCCTGTCCGACCTGAAGTCCATTCATTCCAATACACTTTGTATAGAGGGTCCTTATGAGACAACCATTTTATACGTTTGTCAATCTCTTGGCGAAATGATTGGTCCCTTTCCATCTTTGGGTTTGCAATACATATCTTTTTATAGAAGCTACGAAACACCAACTCTCTTACCAAAGGATTATCGTGGTTTCCCCCAAACACGTCAACTATGTGCCAATACATCTCACGAATACTGATTGTTCCAAACTTGAGATGTGCAGACATAAGGGTTGTTCCAGTACCTGCTTTGGCGGGGTAGTTACGAGAGTGGTCATAGTTTTTAATAACCCCATTAGCCTTTATATTTTTCAACCTTTGGAGGGCATTGGTTCTGCCTCCGCGTTGTGCAAGCTGATCATTATGTTGATAAAACGTATGTATCTTAGAGATGTCTAGGTGGTGGGGTATTGTTGTGCCCTCAAGACTTTTAAAATGTAGCTGCTTCTTAGTTTTCTTGGAAACAGGAGGTGTGAGTTTCTCTTTAAGGAAACGTTTATAGTATGCCGAAAGTACTGTGTATGGATGCTTATTTTCGGTACCATCTTCGTTCTTCTCTACAAGTAACTCATCAGCTTTAACAAGATCATAGTCCTCGTATTCATTAAATATGATGGGGGGTGTAACCGATTCGCACCATTTACGTATAGCGGCATCTCTTTCCAAAGCGTATACTGTGAAATCTTTGTTCTGTGTTATGGATGCGATAGGATGACTCTTGTGGATAGTTTGTAGCTGCTCTACAACTGACCCAGGTGTGTGAAAAGTATATAGTTGGGCTTTGCCTCCGCTACATTTATCGATGTCATCATTCAATTCCTGTAGAGACTCACACATAAACTGAACGGCTGCATGCGAAAAGTACTTATTTTTCTTAGGATCAATCTGTTCAGCTGGAAATATGAACATGGGAGTAATCGGGGTAGGTGCATTGTTGATGGCAGTATTGTCATGGATTCGCAAATCCCTATGGAATAAAAAGACGTTCATGATAGGCTGTGTTATTCTATGTTATAATAATGCTATAATTATAAATAGAGTGAGATTTTGTGACATATTTTTTGTGAATTGCATATGTGAAGTATATTTTGTAAAGTGTTTTTGTGAAGTGTTTTCATGCTAAACCTAGAGCTACTGTTAGCTTCGTTTTAACACCAAACAGTACGTGAAAGAACAGGGCAATCAGAAATGCTCCCAAGACGGTTTTCCAGATGGACCATTTGAATACTAGAGCGATGATAATTGCGAAAATAACTGTAGCTATAGTGTCTTGAGCAGCTACATCGAGACCAGGAATGCGCATGGCATGAATACCTTCGCGGGGTTTCCCTACAATGTCTTTGTACTTGTGCAAACCAAATGGATCACGCCAATTGATATCCATCGTTATAGTTATCGTTACTATCTATATTATACATATTATACTCTTCCAATCTCCCTATCTCTTAGGTATTTTAGAGTAAAATCAGGTGCTTTGGTTATAGGAGAATACTTTATTATGTCAAGTTGTACTTGTGGCCTTTGGCTGCGATTAACCAGATAGGAATCTACAAGACGATCATACCAAACCATCTCATAATCGCGATAGTTTCTGTATATCTCTGTATTAACAAAACCGCGTACCAATGCATAATGTACCGCAAATTTAAACGTAATTTTTATTATAGTCGGCAGTTTATGAGCTTCAATATATTTGTTTAATATATCCTTGTTTGCGTAACAAGTAGCTATTAAATCGATTTTGTGAGGTGGTTTTTTGTAATAATCTGCAAGGGGTATTCTGTTCATGTAGGGTTAGGGTTTTGTTTTTGTTTGTATGGGTCTATAGGTACTATATTTAAGAATACGATACTATATACTCCTATATTCATACACTCTTATATCCATATATATTAATGACGTATAACTTGCCAAATATGAGTAGTCCCCCAAATATGTTTGTTATATCTACGATTGTATCCACCTATTTTCAATTCCGTAAGCTACAAAATAAATATGTTAGTGAGCGTTTGAAGATTGTACGCGACGAAAGTATGTGTAAAAAATGAAGCGGTTCTTGTTTTTAGCCCAAACGATAATACGTTTGTAAACATCCTTACATATTTAAATTTACTTACTATCTATAAATTTACTTACTAAATACAAATATGGAAAGTGCTCCCTCAAACCATGGTGCTAGATGGACTGTGGAGCAGGATGCTTGGGTGATTAAAGCAGTGCAAAAGAAAACTGGGATATATGAAATTGCACAGAAGATGAACCGTACGAATGGTAGTATTATAGCTCGATTGAAGCTTATTGCGTGCACTGAAATAGAAACAGGACGGAAAACAATCGACGAGGCCGCCTTAATGACAACATTGTCAATTTCAGTTATCAAAGAGGAATTGGATAAGCGTGAAGCACAAAGGAATGCTAAAAAGGAGGGTTCTGTAAAACGTACCAAGGAGCCTATACAGCGGAAGGTAGATATAAATGATACAAGCGAAAAAAAGGGTGAAGTCATTACAGTGGCAAAACCAAGGCTAGATGAAGCTACATTGAATCAAGAACAAAGAGACATCTTGGAGAAAGTTTATGCTGGCAAAAATGCCCTTATGACGGGAGGCGCTGGTGCTGGTAAAAGCTACTGTATGAAGTTTATTGTGCAGTGGGCTACAGACAATGGTAAAAATATTGGGATAACCGCAATGACTGGGTCGGCTGCGGTGTTAATAGATGGTTGTACGCTACATTCTTTCCTTGGGATTGGATTGGCGAAAGATTCTGCAGAGGGCTTGGTTCGTAAAATTCACAAGAGCAGAACAGACATATGTGATAGGTTGTCAAAACTAGACATTCTATTAGTCGATGAGGTATCTATGATGAATGACGAACTCTTTGATAAAGTATCAGAGTTTCTATCATTGTTTCGTAAGAACGCAAGACCGTTTGGAGGCATACAGATAATTCTCGTGGGCGACGCATTCCAACTTTCCCCAGTGGAGGGCAAGTACTTCTTTCTAGGAAAACTATGGGATACATCCGAGTTTGAAGTATGCATATTGACCGCTAATATGCGTCAAAAGGATGATTTGGAGTTTAAACAGCTGTTGGATCGGGTACGCATGGGTGTTTGTTCAACGGAGGATTTGAAAGCCTTACGTGGTTTGAAAGATACGGTGTTTCCTGAAGGAATTATACCAACACGCCTCTATTCTGTAAACCGGGATGTTGATAAGATTAATGAAGACGAGTTCCAGTGTATCATCGAGAAGGGAAAGGGTACGACAAAAATAATGACCTATGCAATAAAATATCATGGAAATAGTGACTCCCACAAGTTATCAAAGAAATGGGCGGAGGCTGTCAAGCTACGGAATGAAATTCAACTATGTGTCGGCGCCCAGGTTATGTTGACAAGGAATATGACAACAGCTGATGGGATATATCTAGTGAATGGTGCGCGCGGCGTAGTGACGTCTATTTCTCCGAGTGCTGTATATGTGAACTTTGTAAATTCTGGTATGCAAAAAATAGAGTTCTTTAGGATCAAGCCAGAGTTCAGTAAGGACAAATCTAATACGGATACATCTAGTACAGACGAAGTGATGCCTTCGGTCAACCTTTCATATATACCCTTACAACTTGCATGGGCAATATCGATTCACAAGAGCCAGGGAATGACACTTGATGCGGTAGAAATAGACTTGGGAGGTTCTATCTTTGCATGCGGTCAAGCGTATACTGCACTATCGCGCGCAAGAAACATGAAAAGCATCCGCCTCATAAATGTATTGGGTACTTCTTTCAAAACAAGTCCAGAGGTGCTAGCATTTCATTCGAAATACTCTATAATGGCGTCGGCTTAGACTTAGGCTAAGGTTCATATGAACAGTTGTTTGGGTATTAGGCAATCATTCGGAATTTAATCGCGGGGTGACACTCGTAACCTGTAATTTTTACATCTTCAAATTGGAGGGTTTCGAGCCATTTTACTTTTTTATCGAGCGAGGCGTCCTTTGGAGGCGCTTCACGGACGATTTCAAGTGTCGGTTTGGGCTTTGGTTCACGTTCAATTTGGATTAGAGCACCCTCAATGTGTTCTTCATATAGGTGTGTATCTCCTGTAATAACGACTATTTTGTCAGTAGGAATATATAGCAGTTTTGCAATGAGTGTCGTCAAGAGTGCCGTGGAAGCAATGTTGAAAGGTAGTCCTGCAGCTACATCGCAAGAGCGCATCACCATCATGCATGATAGTCCACGTGTTTCGCTAATGTAGAACTCGTATACGAAATGACAGGGTGCCAGTGCAGCCATCGAAAGCTGTGATGGATTCCATGCGCTTAACACTGCTCTGCGACCTTGTGGGTTCGTTATGAGCTGCTCCAACACATATCGAATCTGATCTACACCGTTTTTACCAGACGGATAATCTCCGTTGAATGCTTTCCAACAATGTCCGTAGCCAGCTCCCAGATGCCCTTCTTCAATATGATGGAGGCCAACAGAGTCCAAAAACTCGCGCGAAGTATTGTCGTTCCAAATGTTGACACCTTTTTCTGACAATTCCTTTGCATTCGTACTTCCCCGTAAGAACCAAAACAGTTCTTCCGCAACCCCTCTCCAAAAGACACGTTTAGTAGTCAAAAGCGGGAATCCATTGGTCAAATCAAATACGAGTTTTTCTCCAAACACAGCCTTCGTCTTTCCATTACGAGCAGCACGATCCTCACCATCAGCAAGAATAGCCTTCATAAGAATAATGTATCCCTGTTCGTCAGACATTTATCTTGATATGCCTTGATGGCTTGATACCTTGATGATTGTTACTATACACATAATTCTTAAATAGCATACGTTTTGTTTGTCTCAAAAACTTTTGTATGACGATTTATAAGAGAGAGTTGGTTGTTGAAATGGAAATTACTGCGGATGAAAATTCGCAACCAAAGGTAAAAGCTGGTCTTAAAAAAGTGATTGGAAGATTGAAAAATAAGGTTGCTGGGAAGGGTAATGGGAGCAATGGGAGCAATGGGAGTGATGGAAGTGGAAGTGATGGAGATGATAAGGGTGCCAACGCGAATACAATGATTATTTACATGTATGCATTGATATGTGCATTAGTATTCCTTTGTATAATTACTATATTTATATTGAATACTACTGATATCGTTCGAATGAACTATGGTGATGCAAATCAACAAATTAGTTACAAGATTGATCCTCATATATTAAACAAGGATACGATCGAATATTATTGCGTAAAGTACATGAAAACAAAAAGCATCAAAAATGAACCCTATTCTGTATTCAAGGGCGAATACTTGCTGGCTACAGCATATATACTAATATCTCTAGCAATATCCGGCTTTATATTTCATTTGGCCGCTATGTTCATGTATTACGTGTGGTTGATGTATAAAAACCGCACAAAAGACATGTTATCAATGCAGCCTTTTATAGATAACAAAATTGTGCTTGTGTTGTTAGTGTTACTATCTATATGCGTTATCGTACTAGATTCCTTTTATAGAAGTCAGTATGTTGGAGGTGTATCAAAAAGCTTGCAATTAAACAATGAAAACATAGCAAATCTTAATAACTATATATATAATTCACTTTCAAAAAATACGGCTTTTCTAAAAGCGTTGCGTGAAAACAACTTTGATGGAATGGTTGATGCATTCAATGCTGCGGATGATCCAAACCTCTCAAAAGATAACATACCTACTCTAGAACAAAAGAACATGATATCGTCATTAACAATGTTCTCATACTTCCAAGAAAACATTCCGCAATCAAGTCCTGATTTTGTAAAGGTAACTTCTATGATTCTCAACCCAGTTGCCAGTAAGAACTTTGACTTTTCAGGATACTTCTACTTCCATAATGCTCCGCCCATAACAGCTATATGGCCTATATTTAGTAGTGGGTCTGCTTGTGAAAATGGAACACGCACAAACATTCAATCTGCCAGTGATATAGTTGCAGATCGTTCCAATGTATTAAACGATTATGTACTTAAATTACATAATTTGGGACAGTCCAAAAAACAGTTAACACTATACTTTTACTACTTGGCAATAGTGTCTTTAATTATCATTGCGATAGTGTCAGCGGTTTCATTCTCCTCACTATCTCCACCTGCACAAGCAACAGTAGTACAAAATGCAAACGCTGCTGCACAGCCAGTCATAGCGGCTGCAGAAAACGTTAAATATACAACTCTGCAGATAATTCAAAAAATTTCTGTTCTTGTAGGTTTAAAAAAATAAATATGAGAGGTTTTAGTATGTCTTAGTATATCTTAGTATTTCTAGTACACTTACAAATTATAACGTGATCTGAATTCATTCTTTTTTGCTTCATCTGCAAGTGCCCAGTTCCATGCAAGAGTATCTTTTAGTTCTGCGATTTTCTGAGCTAGAGCGTTAATGCACTTTTCTAGTTGGGAATCAAAATCAAGGGAGTTGAGATATATGTATTCGAGTTCTGCTTTGTTAAACTTGATCTGATACTTGTTTGCATAAAATAGGAGTTTCAGTATGTCATTTAACTTGTAGGCTTGTTGCACTTCATGGAATTCGATTTCTTTTTCTTCACGAGTTTCTTTATCAGAATCGTGATATTTATCGGGATGCGTTTTTAAAGACAATAGTCTATATAATTTCTTCAGCAAGGTGCTCATTGTTTCATCGAGCTCGTGTTTAACAATGTCAGGATCATCTTGACCAACCTCGTATTCATCTTCATTTTGTTCTTCTCCATTGTCTTTATCTTTATCTTTATCAGCTTTATCATCTTCTTGAGATGTCGCATCTGTAGTGCTGTCGTCTTCATCTTTTGGGGGAGCTGGAGGTTTTTTCTTGTTTTTCTTAGGACATTCAGATTCGAACTGCGATTTGTATTTTCGAAACAAGTAAAGGGTTTCATTATATTCATTGCTCATATACTCGTACTTTGACATATACTTCTTTAACTTCAATTGAACCAACTGTTGGTCTTTGTCTTGGTTATGGTTTTTGTCCTTGTCACTTGGAGGATCCGACATCCTCTGTAAAAGAGTATCCTCTACTTAGATTATATAAACTAAAATAGGATAAAAAATGACGTGCTTAAAGTATTTAAGCACAACTTACATACAGTATATAATAAAGTAAGGTCGAAGATAAAAATGATTCAATTCGCAAAGATGGATGAGAATGCAGTTCTGCCAGTGCGTAGCAACCCATTTGATGCAGGAATGGACTTGAGCTCGTGTGAGAATGTAGTCGTACCATCTCATGGACAAGCCATTGTGGACACTGGGATTGCAGTGTCATTTCCTACAGATTGTTACGCCCGTGTCGCTCCTCGTTCTGGTTTGGCAGCTAAGAGGTCGATTGATGTGTTTGCAGGCGTAGTAGACTGTGGATATACGAATCGCATCAAGGTAATCCTATACAATCACGGGGCAGAGGACTTTGTAGTTAGTGTAGGTGATCGCATTGCACAGCTGATCTTCGAAAGGATTTATATTCCAACCTTTAGTGAAGTGTCTGAAATCCCATACGAGCAGCTGGTTCAAGATGTTACCGCAAAGTTGGCTGATGTAGAGCAAGGTACTTCAGGCATTCGTGGTCTATCGGGATTTGGCAGTACAGGGGTTTAGGTATGCGATGTGAGTATGTGTGTGCGATATGATTAATTATCTAATGGGGATGATGTGACATTCACTCCACAATATTTTACGGGTTTGTCTTTGAAGTTTTGTTTTTTGTAGATACCTATGTTGATGCTCTCTTCAAGTAGATAACGCATATTATTCCAGAAATCATCTGTGTGCCCGACACTTTCGGTTGCAATGTGTGCAAGTTCATGGACAGCGACAAAGATCATCATGTTTATGTCCACAAGCGCATTGATCGTAGTTGGTTCTCGCGAACGTAAACAGAACACTATTTTTTCTCCTTTGTTCACCGAATAACTGGTGTACTGACCTGAATCATCGCCCCCTTCTTGTATCTGATCAGGATGGAAACCCTTCACCAAACGGATGGTGCGATCATCGTCTGGATACATCTTCTGGAGATGGGCAACAAGGGCCTCTAGATTAGAGCGGATTGTGGCCAATAGATCTGCGGCAGCCTGCTTGTCTGGAAGGCTCCTGACAGTGTAAGAATGTCCGTCGACGGTGCTCTTAACGCTTTCAGTGTTCCCAGTGAAATATTTGTCCCAAGTCAGAAAGGCGACTATGCCTACTAAAAGAATAACTATCGCACCTTCGTACCCCATATTACAATTTGCATATACTAAAATTATTTAGAATGATTT
>Ga0209550_10001750_pt1 | contig 20869 bp, 15 predicted proteins | sample LauGreSuBDMM15SN_2_FD_187567 | JGI IMG/M metagenome (GOLD analysis project Ga0209550, IMG submission 187567) | Freshwater lake microbial communities from Lake Michigan, USA - Su13.BD.MM15.SN (SPAdes) (version 5) | ecosystem: Environmental > Aquatic > Freshwater > Lake | place: Lake Michigan... | reverse complement strand
TAATCTGCGCTCATAGTGTGTCATTTAGACGACTGATAGGCGTCCGACCCAACCTATTATTTTAGGGAACAGGTCGAAGACCTTAGCAACGCAGTTGCGTTCCCTAAAATAGTTTAGCATAACATAACTGCATTATTCTATGCATTTATATTATTTGTCCACTACTACATTCTTCGAGATATTGTGAATGATTTTATCCTCTTTTTCTATATCGTTGTCACCTGCACCACCCATCACCTCTACCATCATCTTGTTGTACTTGTCTGAAAATTTCGAAGCCGCAAATTGACACCCAGGGTATTTCTCTCTGTAGGCAGGAAGTAATTTGTAATTTTTGGCAGCTATTCTCTTAATCACCTTCCTCAACCGTGTCTTGTTGTTGTCTTCCTTTTCCCATTTGTTGTCATCTTTTATATAAATGGTTTCTCTCTTTTGGTCGGTGCAATGAACCGGTCTCTCTGTCACATCCATCTCTTTCAAGTTGGTTGTGATAATGTTGGATAGACCTTCTACGTACCCCACTTCCCCAAATTTCTCGATGTCCTTTAGCTGGATTTTGATAGACTCGACAAAATCAGTGATATTCATGGCGTTTTTGCAGGTCTCATTCAAGAAAAAGTTCAGGTTAAATGCTTTGTTATTGCAGTTCGTGTTCGTGTTACTGATATTATTCGTTGTATTGTTGTTATTGGTCACTGTACCATTCTTTAACATTTCCATAAGCTCTGAATTCTGCTTCACTAACATCAACAACAACTCTTCCGACACCTCCACTTTTTGACCCTTTACTTCATTTTTTTCCTCGCATTTCACTTCTGTCGCCTTACCGCAACACACTTTTTTGTGTCTCCAGAGTCCACTTCTCTCCATATACTGCTTTCCACAACCGCATAACAGTGTTGCATATTCTTTGTTGCTTGGTTGCGGCGTCGCGTTGCTTGTTGTTGCTACTAGATGTTTTAAAGTTCGCAGGTGTTGGTTCCAACATGATTTACGCTGACATCTATATTCACAAATATCACAAAAAAAGCGACTGGTCATATTTTGCATATGCATACATATTCTAAATATTCTTTCTTTGAACATATGGACGTAAAAATAAAAAACTTATCGTCACAAACTTGAAAAAAGTTTTTCAGTCGTGACACGCTAATTTTTCATTATGGTCTCATGTAACCCTTTTCACATAAAATAGTTTGATTTTCCGTTTTTGGACATTTATAAATGTCCAAAAACAGAAAATCAAAAAACTTTTCACTGTAAAAAAACCAAGAAAAATGCTCTTCATGGATAGGAAACTTTTTTGAACTGATTTTCTCTACAAAATAGGTCACTTTAAAAAGAAAAAAAGAAAAAATTCATTACCTTATTTGTCTACAATAACATTTTTGGAAATATTGTGAATGATTTTATCCTCTTTTTCTATATCGTTGTCACCTGCACCACCCATCACCTCTACCATCATCTTGTTGTACTTGTCTGAATACTTAGAGGCAGCATATTGGCAACCTGGGTATTTCTCTCTATAAGCTGGCAATAATTTATAATTCTTAGAAGCAATTCGTTTGATTGCCTTACGCAACTTCGTTTTGTTGTCGTCTTCCTTTTCCCATTTGTTGTCATCCTTGATATAAATCGTTTCTCTCTTCTTGTCCGTGCAATGCACTGGTCGCTCGGTCACATCCATCTCTTTTAGATTCGTGGTGATGATATTAGATAGACCTTCCACATACCCCACTTCTCCGAATGTCTCCAAGTCTTTCAGCTGAACTTTGATGGACTCGACGAACTCCGTTATGTTCATGGCATTTTTGCAAGTCTCGTTCAAGAACACATTGAGATTGAAAGCTTTGTTGTTGCAGTTCGTGTTGTTGCTATTGGTGTTGTTCGTTCCGTTCTTCATAACCTCCATCATCATAGATTTCAATTCGTCATTCTCCTTTGCCTGCTCGATAAACAGTTTGCGCAGCTCCTTGTTGTCATTAATGAGCATGATTATCACATTTTCGGACAGCTCATATGCTGCGCTGGACTTCTTTGGTGGTTCCGGTGGCACCATAGTTTCGCAAACCTTTTTGTGTCGCCATAGTCCTGACCTTTCTTTGTATTCCCGACCACACTCACATGAAAATTGAGAAATTTTTTGGTTGACTTTTGTTGACAACGGTACGTAATCCGTTGACTTTTGATGCTTTGTAGTAGCTAAATGACGCATATATTGACTATGACGTGACGTTCTATAGTCACATACTTCACATTCAAATATTTCGGAACCAACCATCCGTTTATATGTTGTCAATATATTAAAGTTTCTAAATCCTTTTCCGCAAAAGAGTAAAAAATTTATCGTCACAATATTTAAAAATGTTTTTCAACCATGAGACGGTAAAATTCAATTATGGTCACAACTGAAAGGTTTTCACATAAAATATTTTGATTTTCCAAAAATGGACATTTATAAATGTCCAAAAATGAAAAATCAAAAAACTTTTCACTTTTCAAAAACAGTATTTTTCTACTATGTGCGTAGGGAACCTTTTGTTATTTCTTTCAAGAAAACAGTGAAAATTTCCTACATGATGTAGTGTATGGATTACCGCTTATTTCGAGCTTAATAATTTAAAAATCGCACAAACATGCTTCATAAGCTGTTCATCTATATCTTTCACGATTGGTTTGTTTGAACATGTTCGCTTATGTCGATAATAACCACTGTCATATGTGTAGGATTTTCCGCATAAACACTGATAGGGCTTTTGAGCCTTTTGGGTATCTTGGTTTGTTTGTTCCTTATCATTCCTCAAAGTCTGTTGGATGTCTTTCATCATTTGGCTCTGTTTTTGCTGAATTTCAAAGTGTTTATGCTTGTCTATATGTTTGTCTGTAAGCAAGTGTCTTGAATAATCATTCTTACGATTTGTTTTAAAATTACAAAATGAGCAGATGTAACTTGTTTGGTCAGATAATGTGGCAACATCTTCTTTTGATGTACACGGTAGGCAACTTGAAACTTCATAACTAGGAAACGGAGGCACAGAATTCAGTGATGGCTTTAGCTCATCATAATGCTCTTGTTCTCTCCTCCTAGCTTCGACTGCATCTTTGCAATTGTATTTGGCAATCTCAACCATTTCCCAGTTCTGCCATCCTCCGTTCTCACGGATGTACTTATACACCTTATAATGTATCTTGTTTTCGTTACACGCACGTTCGTGTTGACATCGTCGCTGCTCAAAATTCACCGTATGGCCCACATACGATTCACATATCGATGTGTCCTTGCATGAAATCTTGTATATCACTGTGTTGGAATAATCTTTGGGCATCGTTTGCAATAATAGATACAATCAACGAACATTTAAATGGTTTCGTTATATGACAAAATGCTTCAATATTTTTTAAATAGGTTTAACATAATATGAAATAAAATCTATTTAAAGAGTGTGACCAACTATTTGGTTTATACTGGGGAAGCATATACAACTCTTGCAGGTGTTTCTTTAGAAAATAATATCTTACTTGAATGCGAAGTAAGAATCGAAGAAGCGATGGCGATATCATTTTGAAGTCTACCGTATTCTGCATTCGTGGTGAGAAAGTATTCCAACTTGTACCCGTTATCAATGATGACTGGATTAGTGGGAGAAGATTTTGTCGACACAAACGTAGCATCGATGGACGCTGATGTGAAACCAGGTGTGGCTGCTTGTGTCGCTGTGACAACTGAGCTGCCCACTCCCGCAATGGTTAAGATATTACCAGAAATAGTTGCAACGGCTTCATTTGCGCTATTATAAGTGAACGCTCCAGGGCTATTTGACACAGGAGGAGTGATTTCAAATGGAATTTCGCCATATAATTTGGGAGGGATAGAAAATGCAGAAAGGGAAGGAGTAATTATTGAAATGACTTCGAATGTCGCCTCAATTGTTCCTGAGAAGAAATATGTACTTTCTGCTTGTGTTGCTGTGATAACCGAACTGCCTATTCCCACAATGGTTACCTCGTTTCCGGAAATGGTTGCAACAGATGGATTCGAACTTATGTAACTAAATGTACCGGAACTATTTGATGTAGGAGGAGTGATAGTAAATGGGCTATCCACATATGATTTGATTGGCATTGAAAAATTTGAGATAGAAGGGGCTTGTTTTATTATAAATGTTGTTTGAACCATTCCTGAACCAAAATCGTTATTTGCTATTTGCGAAGCTGTAATGACAGAAGCTCCTGCTCCCATAATTGTAACAACGTTTCCAGAAATCGTTGCTACTGACTCATTAGAGCTAGTGTATGTAAATGCACTTGAGCTTGGTGATACAGCCGTGATGGTAAATGGCTGATCGCCATAATTTTTGGAAGGAATTGTTAAGCTGATTGCTGGAGCATTATTGTTTGTGGATGGATTGTATACAAAAAAACCGGGACGGCCATTGTTTGGAAAACTAGTTTGAAAATTTTGTGACGTTGTGGTCAAGCTATCTCTACTTGATGCTAAATAGTATGTGACGTTAGCTAATTGATAGCAATTTTCGAATGAGTTAGTACCATACGTTGCAATATTCTGTTGATTATTGAATGAAACAGAAGTGAGAGTGAAGCACGAAAATGCATACATACCTATGTTGGTTACTAAAGATGGAATCGAGATGCTTGTTAAACCACTGTTCATGAAACAACCAAATCCAATATTAACAATCGAATCAGAGAGATAAATATTTTTCAGTTTAGCGCAGTTAAAAAATGAATAAAACCCTACACTTCTTACTGAACTGGAAAGAATAACAGATGTCAACGCATTACAAACATAGAAACAATAGTCACTAACCATTGTGGACATAACAGTTGCGTTAGTAAGTCCATAACAATATTGAAAGCATCTGATACCTAAAGTAGTCACAGTACTAGGAATTGTAATGCTTTGTAAACCAGAACTACTGAAACAAAAACTTCCTATATTGGTAATAGAGTCTGGGATAACTATGCTGGTAAGTCCAGACGTGTGTTGAAAGCAAAAGTCACCCAATGTGGTAACACCAGTTCCTATCTCCACATTCGTCAATGTTTTCGATGTGTTATATGACGATGACGTCAGCACTGTATCTGTGGATGTCGACGTTGAATTGTCAGAATACGTAAATGCAGTAAATGAATTCGGCATTATATTATAATAGATAATATATTTTTTGTTAAAAAATAATTAACTTACAGCATAATATAATGAATATAATTGAAACGATATAAGAAGTACTTGCTATGTCATTTATTATTCATCAATGGAAGACCTTTTATTCTCGTTAAAAACCAATTATAATAATATTGCCGGGATTCAGTTTTTCAATAGCTTTAAGACAGGCAATGCTCTTATGGACACCGTACTATCCTCATTCATAATTAGCTTGGCAGGATGGTTGTTCAGTTATATTTCCATGAATGTTACCAATGATGAAGTCTTACAAAAACTCACGTCGTTTAACAACATACGATATCAACTCTGCAAAAAAAACTCCATTGTACTAGATGGCAGAAAGGCAAATACTGTTTCCAGATTCAACGATAATTATTCCATTTCGACAGCATACAGCGACGGGTTCAAGGCCATTTGGGAGCACATTATGAAAAACATCAAGACCAACAAGGATATCTATCAAATCAAGGAAATATACGCCAATTACTCTGTTTCATCTAAAAACAAATACACCTCCACGGAGCACTTCGTGGTATTTCAAAACAAACATTTTCAGATTGACAAGGACATTTACGTGCATACGTTCATTAGCAATGAAGAACAACAACCCGAATCACAACTTCATCAAAAATCGTCCAAAATTGAAAAAATCAGGGTCATCCTCTATTCGTATAAGCTGTCCCTTGCACAACTCATCCAATACATCGAGACCATCAAATATGAGTATTTGACCAATGTCAAGACCGCAAGATTGAACAAGCGATTTATTTACACACTGATGACCGCGAAACCGACCAACGAATACGACGATGACTATTCCTGCTGGAAGGAGACCTTGTATGAAAGCTACAAAACGTTTGACAACATTTTTTTTGACGGCAAGAGAGATATCATCCGGAAGGTAGATTTTTTTCTCAACAACAAGGATTGGTATATTGCAAAAGGGATACCGTATACACTTGGTATTGGGTTAAGAGGTCCTCCAGGGACAGGCAAAACATCGTTCATCAAAGCCCTAGGCAATTACACCAACCGACATTTAATTGTTCTCTCCTTCAAGCTGATTAAAACAAAGCCACAGTTAGACCAATTCTTTTTTGAAAACAGATACAACACAAATAATGAAGCTGACTCGATGACATTTGATAAAAAAATCATAGTATTTGAGGATATCGATTGTGTCATGGACATCATCTTAGAGAGAAACAGCAAAAAGCATAATACGATAGCCCTGCCTGATACAATGAAAATGATGCAAGGCACAAACACCACGTCCGTCATCGACATTCCTCCCAATGAAGATACACTCACCTTAGACGATATACTAAATTTATGGGACGGCATACGCGAAACTCCTGGACGCATCCTCGTAATCTCATCAAATCATTACAGCAAGTTGGACCCAGCGTTAACTAGACCAGGACGGATTGACATTACACATGAATTTAGTAATGCGAGCCACGAAACGATTTCCGAGATATACACCCATTTGTTTGAGAAAGACATCGAACGGTCCAAATTGGCGAAAATCAAGGAGTATGCGTTCTCTCCTGCAGAGGTTATCAATACCTATGTCTCCAACAAGGTTGAAGAAGACTTTATAAGAGAGCTGACACATCATAAAAGGGCAAAAAAAGGTATAAAGAAATGAAAGTTCAAAATATTTTAACTCTCTATTATATAAAAACATGAAAATCACTCATACAATGATTGTGATGTTTATTGGCAGTTTCGTCTGGCAATACTTTCTAATGCCACCCGTGATGGTGAGCAACACTATGTACATAACAAACAATGTGGGAAAAGCCTACTTAGCGACAATCATGGGTCTTGGCATGGTTATCCTCGAAATCATGATGCGCGACCATCAGTACCGCACATTGAGCCTCAACTTGTATGTTCTCTTGTTCGGCTTGTTGGCCATGTTTGTCTACCTGTATCGCACGCAGATGGCAATTAAGGACGAGGAGTATTTGAAGGGCATGATAGAGCACCATTCAATGGCTGTCTTCATGAGCGAAGAAATTCTGAAAAAGACGGACAATTATGAGGTGAGCAAGCTGGCGAAGAACATCATTGCCCAACAGAAGGATGAGTTGAGAGTAATGCAGGAGCTCACCCAGAAATTTTAAGCGTACATATCGTCAATCCAAAAATCAATTTCGTCATCGACACTTTCGATGGTTTCCTCATCAATGTCATTCTCCTGTTTGTTTTCCCTCTTAAGTTGTAACCAAATGTGAAGATAGCGAATGCATTTATGTGCACAAAATAAGCAACATAAAGTCACCAAGTTTGTGACAACACTTACGGAGATGAGATAGGATAAGGATTCATCATGCGGTATGGATGCAGGAGCGAATCCATGCGCCAAGTTTTCGGTTGGTTCATGTGACGGTGTGAGGTCAAGCAATTCGACATAAGATTGGTATGCATGTTTACTTGTCATGCTTTTTTACTCTAGCATCTGACTATAAATTTCACAGATTTTTTAAGTCCCCCTTTAAGTAGTTTTCTCATAATATATTCGCGCATCCTCTGTCTCCAAGTGGACTTCGGGTGGTGTAGGCCACTCAGTATAGGGTTTGGCTTTAGAGGTAGATTGTGACAGAGCCAACAGCGTCTTCAATGCTTGCATTTTTCTCTCTAAGGGAACCAAACGGAGAGGTAATTTGCGCGACAATTGCTTCCAACGCCACTCGAATTGCAAAGCCGCTTGCCAATCAGGGAAGCCAGAAACGTGCGCAGCGCGCGTCCAGGATTCACCTCGGGCCACCTTAATACCCGTAGCATGTGCGCCTCCTTTTATTTCTTTGTTGTGTTGTCGCAAACGACGGTCCAAATCGACAGTGGCACCTACATAAGTGTTGCCATTCGTGGAGACTAACAAATAGACATATGACTTCTCCATAGACTATATGTTATTGTATGCGTTTATTTCTATAAGCCATAGTTTTAGCCAATGTTTTTGAGTAAGATATATATTTTGCGAAAAAAAATATATTTCTAAAGTATATAAGATGTCATCCGTTATCAATGCGTTATCATTAGGAACGATGCGCGAGAACCGAATCGCTCAAATTCAGGCTTTGAGGAATGCCTTGGCAGCAAAGAGAAATCAAATGCTCGCGCAAAAGCAACTCTCTATTCAAAAGAGAAATGCCAGAAATAAACCAGTTAAACATCAGCCAAAGATTGAAGAACATAAGAAGGAGGAACCACAACAGGTTGTTGAAGAACATGCATCGGTTCATATTGAGGAACCACAACAGGTTGTTGAAGAGCACGTGCAGGTTCATATTGAGGAACCACAAGAGGTTGTTGAAGAACACGCACCGGTTCATATTGAGGAACCAAAGACTGATTTGGCGCCTATCGCAGTTGAAGAAGTACACGATGTGATTCTCATCCCATCTCGCCACAGAATTCAAATACAATTAGTTGTTGATGAAAAACCAACTCAACCTCCTTCAGCTTTAGGAAAAGTGCAACCTGAAAAATCCACGAAAAACAAAAAACAAATAAAAGGAAAAGTCAAGCAGAATGGTAAAATTCATTAAGCAACGAAATAGTCATTAGAACTCAAAAATATAGTGAATTGAATTATAATTTATTATATTTTTTTTTTATTTATAGATATTATAATGTCGTCCTCATATACACGCTCTAATGAGACTGATTCGTATCAGATTTTGTCGTCATATGACAACTCTACCAACCAGGCCGAAGTAGCGGCGGTTTCTGCATTGGTTAAGGGAAATCTTGGTGATGCCAGCGGGAATATCCTTGTATCATCTGCCAATGAAAGTGAATGGGTATACAGTATGCTCGACCCTTCCTTTGTGGACACAAGTGCTTTAGCTAATTACCCTTCAGGTTCAGTAACAAAGAACTCAGTCATTCTGACTCAATTCGTTGAGCCAAGTGCATTTCAATCGTATGAGACATCACTTAGTAATGTTGGAGATACCGAAACAAACAACTTTACTTTCGCAATGCTCGAAACAAGTTCAGCGTTTTACGATTGCAACTATGTCGTGACTCAATCTCACTTGCACAATCATTTCGACAATGCGGTTTCACCCGATGGTAGTACCCCTGAAGGTGCAAAGGTTGAAGTCAACTTCGACGAAGAAAATAGCAACCATCATGCCCACCGAGCAATAAACTGCAGTTGGAACACTATTAAATCCCCTTACTCAGGCCTTACTGCTGGTGCAAACCCAATTGCCGTAACCCAAGACGTAGAATTCAATGTTGATTCTTCCCTCGGTCAAGAAGGCACTGTTATTGAAGGCGACTACGTATCGAAATGGGGTCAAAGCTCCAATGTCGATGGTTCCATCACCTTCACAAATATTTCGAGTGGTTATCAACCAATTAGCAACAATTTGGTTGTCGATGCACGCACTGACTTTGAGGGATTCAACACCACAGACGATGTTGGTATTTACCGAATCCAGCACAATATGGATGGTGCAGTGAAGACAAACGTCATTCTAGAATCTGCCGACCCTACTGTGGCAACACCATACCTCGTCGCAATGCCTTTGATGGACGCAAACGCGGATGCAGGGGCAATTGTACCTGGGTCATTGAAGTCAGACCTGAACGTTCCAGGAACTATGGTCATTAATGACTTCTACAGCTTGTTCAATGCTGCTGTTGCCGACACGGTTGCTGACGGATTTACGTTTCAAATTGATGTCGCTGACGACACAGCTGGTTACACTGTCGAACTGACTGATACAAATGTTCCTAATGAAAGAAACCAAATGATTGATGCATTAGATAACTCAAACTTGTTAGACAACCCTTACTACATGGCAAACAACGTTGCCCAAGACCACACCATTGAATTTTCTGACGCCGGACTCACAATTGTATCGGCAACCAACGGTGTCAATGCCACTGCTGAATCTGTGTCTATTGACCTGATCAATGGTGAAACCCTGACATCGACTTATGCTGGTGTTGATGGTCAAATCAAAGTCGTCCCGCATATTTCCAATGCCAGAGCAACAAGCGTCGTCATTGAAGACATGGCTAGAACAAAACCAAGTGATGTAAACGTATGGTATGCAAACGACGCTGATGTTGGTTCAAGAAGAACCTTGAGCAATGAAATGATGACCAATCCCTACCTGTATGTCTTCAATGGAAAGGTTGCTCTTCGTTCATCCGAAGAACCAGCAGAACACGTTTTCAAGTCAGACAACGGTGCCTTCCTTACACTTTACACCACCGAAATTGTCAACAACAGCTTCGATACTGCGATTACCAATTTAAACTTTAATTCATCTGCTTTTGATGATGACAGTGTGAGATTATGGCGAATTTCTGCACAAAACAGTCTTATCGCAGAACCGGAATCGTTTTACGCTGGATACGACAATACTGAAAACGCTGGCATTGACCTCGTGGGTGGTATCTCTGTTCAATCTGTCATGCAAAACTTGATTGGCAATTTAACCGCCTACAGTTCTTATAGATGCACTTTGACTGCCAAACAGCTTTCGGACATCAATTTGACTGCAGCTGTCGATGACGAGAGCAACTGGGAAATTAACTACTCTGGCGAAGGTGACTCTTTCTTGCACTCAAGTTCTGACATCGCGTTCAACAACTCTAGCAGTCTTCCTCTCAATGACGCCGTGCTTATTGCAAGCATTAACAATGGCGCCAACCTCTACTACAAATACGAGTACAAAACGCGCACTATTTCCAGCACATATGGTGGATTACAGGATTATGTTGAAGTGAGTTACTCGACTGATCCCGACCTTGTGGACGCAACAGTGTTTTCCATCCCTCAACCCGAATTGACACGCTCATACAGTGCAAACCCTGTCACGGTGACATCGACTGACATCAGCCCATCATTGTACAGTTTCAGTACAGGAATTTACTCCTCTGAACACTGGAAGTTGGTGCAACTGGTCAAGCAAACCACCTTCAGTGTCAGCTTCTTGCCAAAATACGGTCCTTTCTCAAACATTATTCTCACAGTCAATGGTGTCATTCAAACGGATACATACTACGCATTGAAAAACAAATCCACTGGTCAAATTGCACCCCATTCAGCTCTGCAATACGTCATTGCTGATAGCTCGCTCACCGATTTCAACAAGGTGGTCGAGTCTCTTGGTGTTGAAAGTGGCTCAACCAGTATCAGTGGTGTCTTTGGTGCCGCGGACTTGAAGGCATTCAAGGCTATCATTGAGGGCAAGCAAACTAGTGATGACAACTGGGTAACCATTTCAGACACTATCGATTTTGACGCGTACTACGCACTCAACAACGTCCACGAACTCACCATTGAGGACCCCACTAGCACTACTCCAGATGTGACCACTGTCTGCGAGTATGCTCCTTTTACCGACATGGTCCAATCGTCCATCTTGCTTCAATTAAATGGTGAGCATTACTACATCCCCTTCCTATACGACCCAAGAAGTACCACCTATTCCCTGTCGTCGTTCACAAGCAGCCCTGACGGATTGTTCGAAACCACTGACTTGGCTTTACCAAATCTGGCTTCCAGTAACTTCTCGGTGGTGAACAACTACAATTGCACAAACGAATCCAGTTGGGTCTCAAACGATTACTCCCTCTTTGTGGATGTTGTTGATGAAATCATCACCATGACTGTCAAAGACGCCTCCGATGTCGAAATTATGGTGATTACCAAACCAGCTAACGACGTGTTTTTGGGAACCTTTGTCATCACATATATTTCCAACGATATTTGGCATGTCTACACTAGAGTTGGTGCTTCCGTCTCTGATAACCTTTTGGACGAGTCATTCCAATCGACCACTTACCCAGACGATTCCACAGAATTCGTCGATGGTATCCAAGTGAATGTCGGTTCCACAGTAGACCTTGTGGGATGCAGCATTGCCTTCCGCGTCTTGGCAGATTTTGTCACTATCAACGCAGTTGGCACAGTGGCGAACCCTACCTCCAGCAACGAGTTGGGTATCTCATCTTACAACAACGGTTCTTTATTGTTCCAATTTATCGATACCAACTCTGCCAACTTTTCGGCCAAGTTCACATTCGACAAGTATCGTGGCTACCCTGCTATCAACCCCGCGAATGCCAACATGGTGCAAGTTTACACAATCTCAAGAGATTCAACTGTCGTGGACTTTATTGTCAACGACGGTGAGCTCAGTCAGCAGTTAACAAGCAACATGTACTTTGGACAACAACTAAATGTAAACAATTTGATTAATGCTGACGAAGTGACATGCGCCAATTTGGGCTTGAAATTCAATGCGCTCTACTCCCTCCATCCAACCGGTGCATCGTTGGCCTATCCAGTGACTGTCAGAGGAGACAGTGTTGTTGTCACTATCACAAACAGTGGTTACACTGGTTCTGCCACCAACATTCCTGTTCCAACAAATGCTACATCTGTCGTCAATCCATTATCGTACAACTTTGAAACCAACCTCAAGACTTTTGGACGGGACAACATGTACACATTTTCTGGTTTGTTCAGTGAGACCGAACAATTGGTTGCTATTCGCCCCAGCAGAGTCAAATTGCAGAACACCGCATTCAACTATTCGTCCTTCTCGTACCAAATCCAACTTGTGGTGCCTCCTTTGAAAATCTATAAAGCAGTGCCTACGCAAGAAAATGGTGTTAACTACTTAGGCAACCCCGCTTTGGTCAGTGGAAACGACCCCAGCGTCAATCCAAGTATAAACGTCTGGGCACCATTCGCAACTTTAACAACATACACTGACAGACTTGCAGGTATCAACATTGGTCGCAAGCTAATCAAACAAAATCCAGAGTTATTGGAGACCCATTCGGTGTCTTTCTTTACTTCTGTTCCCCCGCAACAAATGTTTGAAACCATTTCCTCCGCCGGAAGTCCACAATTGCCATACGATTGGGAGACAGAAAATGTTGAAAACAGAGTTGTCACATATCTCCCTCAAATGGACGAACTGACAGTCTTTAACCCCTTTGCTGCTTCTATCTCCAGGTCCGATGTCAATGGCAATGACTGCACCATTGAGCACGATGCCACAGTCATCAATGACTTGACATTCACATTATTGCAAACACCCGTTGTGCTTGATTTAGTGGATGAGTCTGACTCAACACGCTATGGTATCATAGTGGCGGGCATCAATCTCGACATCAAATTGTACACTGGCTTATATGACAGTGACTTGAAGGAACACATCATCTACAATGGTCCCTCCACATCCATTCCATCTGAGCTGGACGTTCTGACTAACAAAATCGTCCTGCGAAGCAGAGAGAACGACGGTTCCATCAAGTTCTCCATGGCGCAAGACCCAACAGATTTGGGATACGCAAGTGGATTAGAGGGATATGTCGATGTCTTCCGAACAACTGAACAATCAACTTACTACAACATGGATTTCAACATTGGTAACCCAAGTTGGTTCAACAACAACGACCCCATCACTTACTTCAACGGATACGCAGATGGCATTCGCCCTACTCTCTACACCGTTGTGGACATAAACGACCCATCGACAAGAAGAAACTTCCGAAGAGTTTACAAGTACACATCGGGAAGCACATTCGATTTCCAAAGCTTACCGGAGCTGCAAACATTTGCACTGACATTTGCTCAAGGCCGCCAATACTTTGACACCACAGTTGAAGCATTTGGCTTCCCCAGTCAAGCTGGTGAAATTGCTGACTATGCCACACAGCTCGAGCAAACCAACATTGGTGAGATTTCATGGACTGATGACGAAGACTTTAGTGCTGATGTCGCTGTATCATGGGCATTCGGAAACAGTTTCACCGCCAATAATATGAGTGTTGACCTCTTTTCTGTTGATGCAAATCAGGTAAAATGGTCGTTCTTAACTCTAACACCATTCCAATCGTTTATCAACCAATTCGGTCTAACTGTGAGTGAAGTTTCTTGGGATGGCTCTGTGTATGCTCCTATGGTTTCTACACAAGTGGTCAAGATTAGTCCTCAACTGTCAAACCCACCACTCAGTGGCAACAACTCAACCATTGAGCAATACTCAACATCCACACTCCAAGCTTAAACTGAAAGTGAAGCATTAATAAAATAAAAATGCACAAGAAGAATACAATTTATATTAAATTTGATACTTCATTTAATATACATTACTGACTATGTAGCGTGAACATCTCTACCTCTTCTGTTTATTTGAACAAATTTTCAATTAATCCTCGATACTTTTTCTGTAATTCCACATTCGTTGGAACGTACTGATAGATAACCTCTCGGTTGTATCTCAAATATTCCTTTTTGTTTGCATCATGGTTGTTGATGATTTCATTTAGCTTTTCAGATGCTTCTTCGTAATTGAATTCAGAATAATAATAGCCGACATCTTTACATAGATGAGCATTGTGCAAAATCGGCCATCCCATCCACGCCAAGTCGAAGTACAAATAGTTCAATGGATTTTCCCATTGATGAGAGACTGCAATGTCAGCGTATTTCGACATAAACTCTAGTGTGATAAATCGCTTTTCAGCAGTGATTTTCTTGGCATGAAACAAATCCATGCATTTGCACAAATTGTTGAACTCCGCGTTGTTAAACTGGTTAATTTTCATCTCTTCTGGAGTTTTGCCAAGTTCCATGTTGGTAATGTACAAATGCCGAATGTTGTTGAACTTTCGGTGCGCCATTTCCGCAATAAGAACGCATGGTAAACACCACTTCATCAAGCTGATATTCGGCTCAAACACCGCTAGCTTTCCTTCCTTTTTTTTATACAGCAATGACTCGTCGTTCTTTAATCCAAGGACGTTTTGAATAAAGTGTATTGAATTGGGCGACCATATAAATGGAACTTGAATACACTTTGCACGATGCAGTGTTTCCCAGTAATGCTTATTTTGCTTGTACATTTGAGGAATAGACCACAATTGGTCGTAGACATTTAGTTCGGTGGTTTCGTAATTGATTGTTCTCTCTTTGTGCTGATTGTACAAAATTTTTTCAGAGTCTATCAAATATGCGTTTCCACAAAAATATGACACAATTTTCACACCAGAAGCACGCAATGTGGTGAGAACCGTTTTAGGTAATGAAAAACCAAATGAAAAAATGAGATTGAAATCCTCACAAAAAATATTTTCCACCTTAACGTAATGGTATTTGTAGAACTCTATTTCGTCGAAGACATTGGTCACTCTACTGTTGTTGCTGACTATTAGTTTCACATCGTAGTTCATGTTATTCAACAACTCAAAGAAGTAAAGAGCGTTTTGCCGTATACCATTGGCATAAAACACAGTTATGCTGTCAGGAACATCAATTGTGATGCCAATTTTTAATTTTGTTAGGTCGGACGGTCGAACCGTGAGGTAAGGATACATATCAAGCAAAAATGATTTAGCGAAATGATGCTCTGCAACTGTCATTTCACCATCGTATATGTAGGAAACGTTGTCAATAATACGTTCATGTAAGGTCAACACTGTTTCTTCCTCTTCTTTCCTTTCCCTTTCCTTTTCCACATTTTTGAGAAGCACTTCGCTTAGAGGGAGTTTAAAAGCATTTATCTCCAAAAACTCGTTCAAAGTTGCCAAAAGCAATTCGTTTCCCTGCTGGGACAATATGAACCCTGTAAACAAGTTACGGTACAAGCATGACTCAACAACAATCATTTTCTTTTTAGCGATGGACAACACCATGTCCTTCAATATTATTTTGTCATTTATGACAGCACCTCCGTAAAAATATAGTGCAAGAAGCTTTATGAAAAGTTCTTTATTTTCAGCACCGATTTCCGATATTTTAGCAACAAACATGTGGTCATGATGTTTTTCAAAAAGTTGAGCAATATCAATTTTGTTGTTAGGGTTTATTTGCCTTATGCACAACTCATCACTTTTGTATATCGAATCTAAAACGCTTTCTGGTAGTTTATATTCGCCGAAGAGATATACCTTCATATAAAAGATACCAGGTAATATTATTTATAACTTAAACGAAATAAGTCGAGTAAACTAAATCTAAATAATTTTAGGAATAGAAAACTCAATAAATAATTTGTACATATTTATTTTGTGACATATATATATAATATGTCTTCAAACAGAGCCATAACGTTGACCACAACCAACTCCAGGGTAAATACTGATGGAGCTGTTTTAGCAGATGTTGCAGAAGTAACTGCCGAGACAATCAGAGCCACAAGTGCGGAAGAAAGCCTCGCTTCATTGATCAGCCAAACAAACGGTAACACAAGCAGCGCGGAGATCAGTCTGTCCACAAAACTGTCGGTTGAAACATCGAGAGCAATTTCTTCAGAAACTAGTCTTTCCTCTGCGCTATCTGTTGAGACATCCAGAGCTACCTCATGCGAAGATAGCCTTTACTTTGACCTATCTCTTGAGAAATCAAGAGCAACTTCGTCCGATGTCAGTCTCTCTTCAAAGATTTCTGTCGAAACTTCCAGAGCCTCATCATCAGAGGTGAGTCTGTCTTCTGCGCTCTCAGTCGAAACTTCCAGAGCCTCATCATCAGAGGTCAGTCTCTCCTCAAAGATTTCTGTTGAAACATCCAGAGCCTCATCATCTGATGTGAGTCTATCTTCTGCCCTCTCAGTCGAAACCTCCAGAGCTGTCTCATCCGAAGTGAGCCTTTCCTCTGGTCTGTCTGCTGAAACATCTAGGTCATTAAGCGCAAACAATAGTTTGTCGACGAGCCTTTCAAGTGAGACATCAAGAGCTTTAAGTGCTGAGTCCAGTATCGTTATCCAGGTGTCAAACATCATTGGAGCCGCTCCATCAGCACTAGATACTTTGCATGAAATAGCGGTTGCTTTAAGTAATGACCAAAACATGTACTCGGCTCTCATCAGCGCCGTGTCCGCTTCAGTATCTGTTGAAACGTCAAGGGCCATTAGTTCCGAAACCAGCCTTTCACAAGGTATTTCCGTTGAGACATCCAGAGCCACTTCCTCTGAGGTAAGCCTTTCACAAGGTATTTCCATTGAGACATCCAGAGCTATCTCTTCAGAAGTAAGCTTGTCCAGAAGTCTTTCATCAGACACATCCAGAGCCACTTCCTCCGAGGTAAGCCTTTCACGGTCTCTTTCCACCGAGACATCTAGAGCCAGTTCTTCTGAAGTGAGTTTATCCCAAGGCGTTTCAACAGAGACATCCAGAGCTTCTTCCTCTGAAGTCAGCCTTTCACTAGCTCTTTTCACCGAGACGTCTAGAGCCAGTTCTTCTGAAGTGAGTCTATCCCAAGGCGTTTCAACAGAGACATCCAGAGCTGCTTCCTCTGAGGCAAGCCTTTCACGAGCTCTTTCCACCGAAACTTCTAGAGCCAGTTCTTCTGAAGTGAGTCTATCTTCTGCTCTTTCCACTGAAACTTCCATAGCCACATCATCTGATGTAAGTCTTTCGCAAGGGCTTTCTTCGGAAGTATCCAGAGCCACTTCTTCGGAGTCTAGTATATCGTCCAGACTCCTTTCAATTGAATCTACTATCGCAGAAGCATCTGTCGTGATAAACCTATCCATTAGTCTTTCCACCGAAACTTCCAGAGCAACTTCCTCTGAGGTAAGTCTTTCGCGGGGTCTTTCCACCGAAACTTCCAGAGCCAGCTCTGCTGAAGTGAGTCTTTCCCAGGGTATTTCGACAGAGGCATCCAGAGCCGCGTCGTCTGAGGTAACTCTTTCGCTGGGTCTTTCCACCGAAACTTCCAGAGCAATTTCTTCTGAAGTCACTCTCTCTGCTGCTATTTCATCGGAAACTTCCAGAGCGATTAATGTCGAGACACAGCTCTCTGCTGCCATTGATAACGTCACACCACAGGTATACAGTTTAACCCAAGGAGTGAACACAACAATCACACTGCCAGCTGCATCGTCATCATATGATGGTTCGACAATCCTGTTTAGAAGAACATCATCAGTACTAAATACCGGAATATACAGTGCATCAAACAATGTATACGATAGCACAAATCAACTCACAAACGTCATTTTAGCTCCGAATGCTTATACGCAAAGAATTGCCTGTATTAAAAACAGCGACAACAACACTTTCGCATGGTATTATGTCTAAACAACACAAATGTAAATGTTAGTGTTAGTGAATCAAGATAATTTCACATCTTTTGAGAATACTTATTAGATGCGACATAGATGAGAAGGGAAGAATCTGTCTTCGTAAATATTTGCAGATTATAATAGAGTAATTTATTTATAAGGTGAATTTATGAAGGTGGTGCTGCTATTGATATTCCACGAAAGCGATATTTACAATAAGATGATTGATGTGCAACGTTCCTACATTCATAACCATCCAGAAGTGGATGCGTATTTTGTCACATTCAAGGAAGAGATGTCAGAGGATGTTCTCTTATCTGGAGATGTTATCTATGTCAAGGGTTCAGAGTCATATACGAATATTTTGATGAAGACAATCAAGAGTATACGTTATATCGTAAACGAACTTCATTTAGAGTATGATTTTCTGGTACGAAGCAACGTTTCGACCATCATTAATCTTGACCGCATCCACAATTACCTCATGGATTCACCTGTGACACATCTTTACACTGGAGGTACAATAGAAACGTTGCGTTGGCCTCTTCAAACATACGAGATATGTGGAACAAAGCAGGACCAACGAAATAGTTTCTTTGGCACGCAATATGCACAAGGAACAGGAATTATCCTCTCGATGGATGTTGTGCGAATATTGCTAAGCATAGAAAACGACATCGAGTACGACATTGTGGACGATGTCAAACTAGGCTTGCTCATTCGTGAAGCGCACCCTAAAGCATACAAAAGTATGACCTCGGTACCTTTGCCAAAATTAACATACAATCGCTGCGATAGCGAGAGTGTTTTTATACGAAATCGTTCAAACAATCGATTGTTGGATGTGTATTCTATGCAAAACTCAGTGTCGGTTCTATACGATGTCCGACAGCCTAATTTTGAAAAAACAATTCATATCAGCTACAAAAATTTGGAATCTCTGCAAGAAATAAAACAACAGTGGTTGCAACTAAATCCAGATTATGAGGTAGAGTTGTATGACAATACTCGATGCAAAGACTTTTTGAGAAGCCATTTTGGAGAGAAATATGTGAGTATATTTGACTATATACAAGATGGGCCAATCAAATGTGACTTTTTCAGAGTGTGTGTGATATATGCTCTCGGCGGGGTCTACGTAGACGCAGACGTCAAACCGAAAGCCTCCATAAACAGCTTTATTGATGACGACGTATACTTTGCTACGTGCATCTCCTACAATTACATTCCATTAAAACAGATTTTCAACTATAATCCGCATTTCATAGTTGCCAAGAGGTATAACAGTTGTTTATACGATACAATGAAGATTTACGAAGCGTATTATGACGAAAGAAAACCCTACTCATATTGGGATTGGTCTATATGCAAATGTTTAATGTTGAGGGTTGAGTTTGATTTACACGCTCGACAGGGCAACACATTTATGCTTGACAACAAAAAGTATCAGTATATTATTGAGAGAGCAATCAAGGACGGCATATGGTATGACTTCACGAACATGAGAGAAAACGGAAAAAACAAAATCAGCTGTGCGAATGAAGTCGTTTGCGTATACAACGAAGTTGTTGTGCTTGAAAATTTTACAAACAAAACCTACCTCAAATAGCAGGTGTACGTCTTCGGGTACGCCTAGAGCGTGCATGTGGCGCTTTTCTTGTAGTGCCTTTTTTTAAGTTCTTGTTACATCGGTTCAGGAATGTCTTGATGTCTTCTTTTTCCGCTAAGATTTTGTCAATAATGTGCCGGAAATAGCATCGAAATTGGGGGCGCATGCGTTTCAATTGGTCCACAGGGACCCAACGTATTTCGGCTTTCTCGAATATTTTCGAGGTTTTCATGACCTTGGGGTCCAATCGTTTTTGCAGAAAGCATTGATTGTTGTTGTAATAGTACGGCAACCATTCGTTGTACGCAAAAGGAAAGATGTGCATTCGATAAGGTTTATGCTTTCGGTCTGCATCTTGGTAGTCAATGTTGTATGTCCCGCATTGGCGTAACATTTGACGAATGTCGTTATCGCTGCCTAAAAATCCAGTGAGCTCCTCACCCGATTCACGCACAGCTGTCTCAAAAAATGTTTCGCTGTTGTCGGTGCCCCCTCCAAAGTCGGAGAAACCTGGAGCAGAATCTTCATACTTTCCTTCTTTTCCAAACAAAAAGTAGAGCTTTCCATTGTGAATAGTTGATGGCAAAATCCCTGCTCCCATTATAATTTATAATAGCAAGCGATAATTATTTTTCTTGAAATAGTAAGTAATTAGTAGTAGTTGTGTCTCTTTAACTAGGCAATGTTCATCGATTTTACCTGCAGCGGATAGGTGGTATAAATTGTATTGGGTGTCGCTGTATCGATGAACCAATAATTTGTCGATGTGCTAGTGGTGCTGGTGCTTGGCGAGATAAGCAAAGACACTATTGTTATGTTCCAGGTGGTGGTCAACTGAGTACCTGACAGCACCCATGCGTCGTCGGGAGCTGGCGTCAACGAAGAAGGAAGCATCGAAGTGGTAAACACTTGTGACGCAACAACGTTGTATCCAGCACATAAAATTGCATCCGACACCAATGACCAATAGAAAACAGGAGTCGAAGGTGCTGGAGGCGGTGGTGGTGGCGGCGG
>Ga0209550_10001749_pt1 | contig 20870 bp, 21 predicted proteins | sample LauGreSuBDMM15SN_2_FD_187567 | JGI IMG/M metagenome (GOLD analysis project Ga0209550, IMG submission 187567) | Freshwater lake microbial communities from Lake Michigan, USA - Su13.BD.MM15.SN (SPAdes) (version 5) | ecosystem: Environmental > Aquatic > Freshwater > Lake | place: Lake Michigan... | reverse complement strand
GAAAGCAAAACGATTAAAATAATTTTTTTCATAAAATGAAAATTTAGTTGGTTTAATATAGTTCTAGAATTATTTTTAGAGTTCCAAATTTAACAAAATTTATGAAATGTATATCTAAATTTTACTTTTTAACGATTTACCCGTAATTAGGCTCGACGAACTGCACGTTTTTTTGCTGATTATTCTAACTTTTTATAGTTAATTTTGGAACTCAATTTATCCCATGTTAGAACAAGAAAAAATCGCTTTCGAAAAAACCGTTTTGGTTGGAATTATCACCCAAAATCAGCCGGAAGACAAATTACTAGAATACCTAGACGAGCTTGTATTTCTTACCTTCACGGCAGGAGGTTCTGTAATGAAGCGATTTTTTCAAAAAATGGAGCGCCCCAATCCGAAGACTTTTTTGGGCACCGGAAAAATGGAAGAAATTCATTACTACGTGAAAGAACACCAAATTTCTACGGTGATTTTTGACGACGAATTGACTCCTTCTCAACAAAAAAACATCACCCGCATTTTAAACTGCAAAGTGCTAGACCGAACCAACCTAATTTTAGACATTTTTGCCCAACGCGCCGAAACTTCGTATGCCCGAACGCAAGTTGAACTGGCGCAATGCCAATATTTGCTCCCACGTCTTTCTGGGATGTGGACGCACTTGGAACGCCAAAAAGGAGGAATTGGGATGCGCGGTCCGGGTGAAACCGAAATTGAAACCGACCGCCGAATTGTGCGCGACCGAATTGCGTTGCTTAAAGACAAAATAAAAATCATCGACAAGCAAATGTCGGTGCAGCGCAGCAATCGCGGTGCCATGGTGCGCGTGGCCTTGGTGGGTTATACCAACGTAGGCAAATCGACTTTGATGAATGTGATTAGTAAAAGCGAAGTGTTTGTAGAGAACAAATTGTTTGCCACCCTAGATACAACGGTACGCAAAGTGGTGATTCGAAACCTGCCGTTTTTGCTTTCAGACACCGTAGGATTTATTCGCAAACTCCCAACCCAATTGGTTGAATCGTTCAAAAGTACGCTCGACGAAGTGCGCGAAGCCGATTTGCTCTTGCATGTGGTTGATATTTCTCATCCCGATTTTGAAGACCACATTGCCTCGGTCAATCAAATTTTGATGGACATCAAAAGCAACGATAAACCGACCATCATGGTGTTTAATAAAATTGACGCCTACCGCCACCTCACGATTGAGGAAGATGATTTAATCACTGAGCGCACCCGCAAACACTACACCTTAGAAGAGTGGAAACGCACCTGGATGCACGATGTTGGTGAGAAAAACGCCTTGTTTATCTCGGCCACGCAAAAAGAAAATTTTGAGGAATTTAGAGAATGTGTGTACGAAGCGGTGCGCAGCATACACATTACACGTTTTCCGTACAACAAATTTTTGTACCCCGACTACAACGAGGCCATCGAAAAAGAAGACTAACTATTTTTTCTTGTACAAAGGCACAGCCGAACAGGCCTCTCCATACATAATGCTTTTGGCAAGTGGTTGTAGATATTGAAGCGCTTGTATATAGGCGCTTGGCGGAACGGGTTTTTTGGAACAACCCTTCAAAATAACTGGTTTTCCTTCAAAAGGAGAATAATCAACAGCCGCCAAAATTTCGGGATATAAAAGTTCATCTATTTTATGAGCTGAACCCAACACCACTTTTTTAGCATACGGCATCAACTGAACGGCAACCAATTGTTCGGCCCAAGCGGGTAAAATGGCTTCGGTGCTGCAATGAATGGCCACATACTGATTTTGGTATTGGCTCCAATCGTGAGCAGATAAAGCCTGCCGAAACTCTTTTTCTTTGAGTAAAAACCCCTCCATTAGCCAAACCGAAAGATCAACTTGGGTTTTGATGCCTTCGGGATAGTAATCCTCTAGATCAAATACCATCAAGGCCGAACTGGCTACTCTATTTTGAATTTCGTCCATAAAATATCTGATGCATTACAGCATTCCTAATTCTAACTTGGCTTCTTCGCTCATCAAATCTTTGCTCCAAGGTGGGTCAAATGTAATTTCGACTTCGGCACTTTTCACGTTGTCAATTGCCCGAACTTTGTCTTCCACTTCGCGCGGCAAACTCTCGGCCACCGGGCAGTTGGGTGAAGTTAACGTCATGAGAATTTTCACTTCATAATCTTCATTGACCATCACGTCATAAATGAGTCCTAGTTCATAAATATCAACTGGGATTTCGGGATCATAAATGGTTTTGAGTTTTTTTACAATGTCTTCCCCCAATTGGGTCGTATCAATTTCGTGTTCCATATTCGGTTAGTTGTTTTTTGCCTGGTAAGCCAAAGCATATAATTTAATTTGTTTGATCATCGAAACCAAGCCATTCGCACGTGTGGGCGAAAGCTGGGCTTTGAGTCCGATGCTGTCTATATAATCGGTCGAGGCGTTCAAGATGTCTTGTGGCGTCTGATTGGAAAAGGTGCGCAGCAACAAGGCCACAATTCCTTTGGTAATAATCGCGTCGCTGTCGGCGGTGAAGACCAATTTTCCCTGCTCGTTTTCGGCATGCAACCACACATTTGATTGACAGCCTTTAATGGTGTTCTCAGGCAACTTGAATTGCGCATCAATGAGTGGCAGGGTTTTTCCTAAATCAATCAGGTACTGAAACCGCTCATCCCAGTCGTCAAACAAGGAAAAGTCGTCAATGATTTCGGCTTGAATTTCTGAAATTGTCATTGTATTTATTCGGGTTTGTCAAAGGCATTCATCAACGTGACCAATTGTTCTATTTCAACTGGCGGATTGCCGTGGTCAAATCCTGCAGTTTCATAGGTTTCTCCGTTGTGCGAAACGCTCAAATTGCCAATGGCCGCGCCGTCATAAAATCGTTTTTCGGTAGGCGCTTTGAGTTGAGACAAATTTGGCACATCGATGGCTTTAAGGTAACTAAGCACTTTTTTTTGCTGTTCTTTTGTCAAGGTCAACTGCACCGATGGCAAACGTGTCTCTCTGTCTTTAGTGATACGCAACTCCTTGTCTTTAATGGTAATTTGCATATAAAAGCCGCGGGTTTCGGCCGTATAGGTTAAAGTAGATTTAGAAAAATCTTGCTTGGACTGGTTTACACAGCCTTTGCTTAAAAAGAGCGAGAGGAGAAAACAACTGATTAATTTCATCTGGTATTGTTTTATTGATTAGCGCAGCATCGTTACTGCTTTTTTTAGTGCCGAAACAAAAAAATCAATTTCGGCGGTGGTATTGTAAAACGCAAACGAAGCCCGAATGGTGCCCGGTATGCCAAAAAAATCCATAATGGGTTGGGTACAATGGTGTCCGGTGCGCACGGCGATTCCTTTTTTGTCAATAATGGTGCCCAAGTCATACGGATGAATGTCGCCCACATTAAACGAAATTACCGAGGTTTTGTGTGCAGCTGTACCGTATATTTTTAGGCCTTCTATTTGCAGCAATTGGTCGGTGGCGTAATCGAGTAGTTTTTTTTCGTGTGCAGCTATAGCGTCAAAACCAATGCTTTGCATGTATTTTACTGCCACGCCCAAGGCAATTCCCCCAGCAATGTGCGGCGTTCCGGCTTCAAATTTATGGGGCAAATCGGCATAGGTGGTTTTTTCGAAAGTAACTGTTTTGATCATCTCACCTCCGCCTTGGTAGGGCGGGAGTTTGTTGAGCCAATCTTCCTTTCCGTACAAAATTCCAGTGCCGGTAGGGCCGCATATTTTGTGTCCAGAAAAAGCATAAAAATCGCAGTCCAAGGCTTGCAGATCGGGTTGCAAATGCGGAACCGCTTGGGCGCCGTCTACCAAAAAGGCCGCCCCAACTTGATGGGCTTGGGCGATCATTTCCTGAATGGGATTGATGGTGCCTAAGGCGTTTGAAATATGGGTAACTGCAACTAGTTTGGTGTTGCTATTCAATAATTTTAGATAGGCTTCTTGAATCAATTCGCCGTTCTCGTTCATGGGGATCACGCGCAACGTAGCGCCAGTTTTCTCACACAAAAGTTGCCAAGGCACAATATTGCTGTGGTGCTCCATGGCTGAGATGAGCACCTCATCGCCCGCGTGTAAAAAAGAAGCAAATCCGTTGGCAACCAAATTGATGCCGTGTGTGGCTCCGGCAGTAAACAACACTTCGTGGGTATAGGCTGCATTAAGGTGCTTCCTCATGATTTCGCGAGCCGCTTCATAGGCATCCGTAGCGCGTTGGCTTAGGCTGTGCACCCCGCGGTGAATGTTGGCGTTGGTTTCTTGGTAATATTCGCTAATGGCGTCAATCACCACTTGCGGTTTTTGCGAAGTGGCGCCATTGTCAAAGTAGATCAACGGAAATCCATTAATTTCTTGCTGTAAGATGGGAAAATCGGCACGAACCTTAGTGATGTCTAACATAGTTATTTAAAAAAATTCTACCCACAAAAGTAATAAAATAGCGTGTCTAAAAAACGGCAATTGCACGAATATTTACGTGGAGCACGAATTAATTCCCGCTATAAAAAGCAGTTTGAAATCTTTCCAAAAAAAGTACCTTGCATCAAATTTTTTGACATGAAAAAAAGCTTCAAAATTTTAGGGCTTATTGCACTAGCTACTGTACTTTATTTGGGTTTTACCAATTACCCTAAACTCGACTTAATCTCGGGATTTTCAGCCAAAAGCATGGCCTCGGCACACTTTATAGATGGGCGTTCGCAAGCAAGGATCGAACAAGGCGACAACGACATTCCGTTGATCGAATTGGCCACCAATCAAATTGACGATACAGGAAGTTTTGCCACGGCCTCGGTGTTTGGACTCAAAACCCGCAAAGCCATTTACCGCAACGGATTGGGTGCAACCCTAATTGATGATTCATTTGATGTTCAAAAACCCTATCTGGTACCCAAAAGAACGCCAAATACGTGCAAGCTGCCTTATCCGTATGGAACTAGCGAAGCCAAAGACAGTGTGTTCTCCAATATAAATTATCCTTTATTGCAAAAAACGGTAGCCAATGCCTTTGATGTAGGTGCCAAAATAGACAAACGCAGTCGCGCCGTTTTGGTGATTTACAAAGACCACATCATTGCCGAACAGTATGGCCCGGGCTTCTCCAAAAACAGTAAACTATTGGGCTGGTCCATGACCAAAAGTCTTACGGCCACCTACTTTGGAATTCTGCAAAAACAAGGAAAAATTAACCTCAACGTGCCGGTTTCTATTCCCGAATGGAAAAACGACCAACGTGCCAAAATTACACTCAACGACTTGCTTCACATGAATTCGGGTTTGGCTTGGGAAGAGCAATACGATAAAATTTGTGACGCCACCCAAATGCTATTTCAATCCTCAAATATGGGCCGGGTGCAACTCGAAAAACAAGCGGCATTTGCGCCCAACACGCACTGGAATTATTCGTCGGGGACGACCAATTTGTTGTCCTTGATTTTACGCAATCAATTTAAATCCCACCAAGATTATTTGGATTTTTGGTACAGCAGTTTGATCGATAAAATTGGGATGGAGTCGATGCTGGTAGAAACCGATATGGCGGGCAATTATGTGGGATCATCCTACGGTTGGGCCACGGCAAGAGATTGGGCCAAACTAGGGCTTTTGTATTTGCACTGCGGAAACTGGAATGGCGAACAACTCTTTGATCCCAACTGGGCAAGCTATGTGTCTAAGCCAACCGCCACTTCTCAGGGCAATTACGGTGCGCACTTTTGGCTAAACACCGGAGGAAAATTCCCCGACGTACCCAAAAACATGTACTACTGCAGCGGGTTTCAAGGGCAAATGGTGGCTATATTTCCTAGCCAAGATCTAGTAGTTGTGCGTCTGGGTCTGCGCGAAGACGACGTGTTTGACTTTAATGGGTTGTTGAGTGGGATTGTGAAGAGTATACAGTAATACTGGTTTTAACCCTAACCCATAAACGCATTAAACCCTAACCATTTTTCCTACAAATCAAACCCCAAACTCACGCCCAATTTGGTGGCGATAATTTTAGTGATGCGTTGTTTCAATTCGGGAATTTTAATGCTCTCAATCACGTCGTTGGAGAAGGCATACATAAGCAAGGCCTTGGCTTCTTTTTTGGGGATTCCGCGTTGCTGCATGTAAAACAAAGCGGTTTCGTCGAGTTGGCCAATGGTGCAACCGTGCGAACACTTCACGTCGTCGGCAAAAATCTCCAACTGAGGCTTGGCGTTTATCGTGGCTTTGTCGCCAATTAAGATGTTGTTATTTTGCTGAAACGCATCGGTTTTTTGCGCTTCTTTTTCGACGTAAATCTTGCCGTTAAACACGCCTGTCGCGCTATCGGCGATGATGGTTTTGTAGTTCTGGTGACTTTCGCAATTGGGCGTGGCGTGGTTCACCAAGGTAAAATGATCCACGTGTTGTTTGTCGCCAATAATGGTAATGCCCTTCAAAGTCGAATCGATGTGTTCGCCAAAATGGTAAAAGTTCAAATTGTTTCGGGTGAGGTTTCCCCCAAACGAGAAGGTATGCACCGAAACATGGCTTTCTTGTTTTTGGGAAATGTAGGTGTTGTCAATCAAATTGGCCGTCAACACATCATTTTGAATTTTGTAATAATCGACAATGGCGCGTTTTTGGGCAAAGACTTCGGTTACCGAATTGGTAAGCACCGGATTGCCTTGAATGCACTGGTGGCGCTCAATAATTTGCACATGCGAGTTTTCGCCCATCACAATCAAGTTGCGCGGTTGCACCAGCAAAGCCGATTCGACACCGGTAGTGAAGTACATGATTTCGATGGGTTTATCGACCACCTTGCTTTTAGGCACATGAATATATGCACCCTCGGTGGCAAAAGCTGTGTTTAGTGCCGTGAGCGATTCTTCTTTGTTGGCTATTTGATGGTAATAGGCATCAATAACCATCTTGTATTTGGGTTTTGAAAGTGCGGAGGATAGCAAACACACATCCAATCCATCGTGGGTCGTGGCCGACAAAAACGAACTGAATACGCCGTCAATAAAGACCACTTTGTAGGTGTCTATCTCGTGCAAAAAGTACTTTTTTACATCCGAAAATTCGATGGTATTCTCGTGTTTGGGAAACACCGAAAAATCATTTTTCAGCACCGAATTCAGGGAAGTATACTTCCAGGCCTCCTCTTTTTTGGTGGGAAATCCTTTGGCTTCAAAACACTTTATGGCATCCAAGCGACTGTCATGCACACTTGCGTTTACATCGACTTGGGCTTCAAAAGCCAGGAAGGAGGAGATTAGTTTTTCTTTTAAATCCATTTTTTTAGTCTTAAAGTCGAAAGTCGAAAGTCGTAAAGACTCTAAACTACCAACCAAATTAGTTCTAAGTACAAGGTGTAAAGATTACGACTTTGGACTCAAATATTTAATAAAACCACTTAGTAGTTTTGAGATTTCTGAGATTGATTCTGAGAGGGAATCAAATTCATTTTTTGTAATATATTCTAAATCAAAAGCCAAATACAACTGTGATCTCACTTCTCCAGCTGAAGCTTTGGCTATGTATAGAAAATAGATGAATTCTTTGTCTGTGTTTCTTTCGAAGCCTTCGGCAATATTTGATGTAATTGACAACGAGGCGCGTCTTATTTGCCGGACAAAATCGATGTCTTTTTTACATTTACTAGCTTCGGTGATTTCATAAATCTGTTTAGTAAAAACTCTTGATTTTTGCCAAGAAGTAATTTCTTCAAAAGACTTGAACTTTGCCATGTTTTCGACTTTATGACTTTCGACTTTCGACTTTATGACTTTCAAAGGACTCATTCTTTATCCAATCATATCCTCTCTCCTCCAGCTCCAAAGCCAAAGAAGCATCGCCCGATTTTACGATTTTGCCGTCCATTAAAACATGAACGAAATCTGGGATGATGTATTCCAATAAGCGTTGGTAGTGCGTAATTACGAGAACCGCGTTGTGTTCGTTTTTTAATTTGTTTACGCCATTGGCCACAATGCGCAAGGCGTCAATGTCTAAGCCCGAATCGGTTTCGTCTAAGATGGCAATTTTGGGTTCCAACATGGCCATTTGAAAGATTTCGTTTCTTTTCTTTTCGCCGCCAGAGAATCCTTGGTTCAACGAACGCGACAAAAATTTACGGTCCATCTCAAGCAATTCTGATTTTTCACGAATCAGCTTGAGCATTTCGTTGGCCGGCATTTCGTCTTGTTGATTGGCTTTACGTTTTTCGTTTATGGCTGTTTTGATAAAATTGGTCACCGAAACACCTGGAATTTCTACCGGATACTGAAACGACAAAAACACCCCTTTGTGGGCACGTTCTTCTGGAGCCAGTTCAGAGATTTCTTTGCCTTCTAGGAAAATTTCTCCCTCGGTCACGGTATAATTTTCATTGCCTGCAATAATCGAAGACAAGGTGCTTTTTCCGGCGCCATTGGGCCCCATAATGGCGTGTACTTCTCCGGCTTTGATCTCCAGGTTGATGCCTTTTAGTATTTCTTTGTCTTCTACGGAAGCGTGTAAATTTGTTATCTGTAACATATGATTTGAAGATTTAAAGATTTGAGAATTTGAAGATGTTATTTCCATTTTCTAAAATCTACTTTCTATTTTTTTTAAAATTATTATTCTTAGTCAACTTGAATCATTTTCAAATCTTCAAATTGACACATTTTCAAATTAACCTACTGAACCTTCGAGTGAAATCTCCAGCAACTTCTGGGCTTCTACAGCAAATTCCATGGGTAATTTATTGAGTACTTCTTTGCTAAATCCGTTAACGATTAAGGCAATGGCTTTCTCGGTTGGGATGCCGCGTTGGTTGCAATAAAACACCTGCTCTTCGCCAATTTTACTGGTGGTGGCTTCGTGTTCAATTTTGGCCGAGGCGTTTTTACTTTCGATATACGGAAAGGTATGGGCGCCGCAAGCATTCCCCATGAGCAACGAATCGCATTGGGAAAAATTACGGGCATTCTCGGCACGGGCGCCAATTTGCACCAAACCGCGGTAACTATTTTGGGATTTTCCGGCCGAAATTCCTTTGGAAATAATGGTGGATTTAGTGTTTTTGCCCAAGTGAATCATCTTGGTTCCGGTATCGGCTTGTTGGTAATTGTTGGTTACGGCTATCGAATAAAATTCGCCGATAGAATTGTCGCCTTTCAAGACCACCGAAGGGTATTTCCAAGTTATGGCTGAACCCGTTTCGACTTGCGTCCACGAAATTTTGGCGTTTTTCTCGCAAAGGCCTCGTTTGGTTACAAAATTATACACCCCGCCTTTGCCTTCGGCGTTTCCGGGATACCAATTTTGAACGGTGGAATACTTGATTTCGGCACCGTCTAAAGCAATTAATTCAACTACTGCCGCGTGCAACTGGTTTTCGTCCCGACTCGGAGCGGTACAGCCTTCTAGGTAGCTCACGTAACTTCCTTCGTCGGCAATTAAGAGCGTGCGCTCAAATTGGCCGGTTCCCGCCTGATTGATACGGAAATAGGTGGATAATTCCATGGGGCATTTTACGCCTTTGGGGATGTAACAAAAACTGCCATCCGAAAATACAGCCGAGTTTAAGGCCGCATAAAAATTGTCTTTTTGGGGCACAATGGTGCCTAAATGTTTTTGAACCAAGTCGGGATATTCGCGAATCGCTTCTGAAATACTCATGAAAATGATGCCTTTTTCGGCCAAGGTTTTCTTGAACGTCGTGGCTACCGATACCGAATCGACCACAATATCCATAGCCACATTGTTTAGCTTTTTTTGCTCATCAACAGAAATTCCTAGCTTGGCATACATGGCCAATAACTCGGGATCTACATCGTCTAATGTTTTGTTGGGATCGGCTTTTTTGGGTGCCGAATAATATGAAATAGCCTGAAAATCTGGTTTTTGGTAATGCACATTGGCCCAGTTTGGCTCGGTCATTTCTTGCCAAGCGCGAAACGCTTCAATCCGCCAATCGGTCATCCACTGCGGCTCTTCTTTTTTAGCCGAAATGGCGCGAACTATGTCCTCATTCAATCCTATGGGGAAGGTTTCAGAATCTAAGTTCGTGTAAAAACCGTATTCGTATTCTTTGGTTTCGAGTTCAACTTTTAAGTCTTCTTCGGTGTATTTTGTCATTTTATTAATTTAAAGATTGAAGGATTGAAGGATTAAAAAATTCTGCAATACTATAAAATCAATCATTTTTCTGTTTTTGAATCTAAATACTTGATAAAATTGGAAATGTTTTGAAAAATCTCAATGGACAATTGTAGACTTTTTTTCGTTTCATTTTCCGTGCAAAATTGTAATTCTTTTGCTAATATCAGCATATTTCTTACTTCGGCACAGCTTCCTTTTGCAATTTTTAAATATCGGACAAACTGTTTATTATTATTGTATTCTGAACCTTCAGCGATGTTGTTTGAAATTGAAATTACCGCTCTTTTTATTTGATCTTTAAAACCATATTCCTTTTCAAATGAGGGTTTATTTACTAATTGAAAAACTTGTTTGGTGAGTAAAACTGCTTTTTTGTGAACATCAAATTCCTCAAATGATTTAGTCATACTGGTTCAGTCTTTCAATCCTTAAATTTTTCAATCTTTAAATCTATAGTGAAAATGACTCCCCACACCCACAGGTGCGATTCGCATTGGGATTGTTAAACACAAATCCTTTTCCGTTCAAGCCGCCCGAAAATTCTAAAACGGTTCCTGCTAAATACAAGAAAGATTTTTTTTCCACAGCTATTTTTACGTGATTATCTTCAAAAACCTTGTCGTTTTCGCCCAATTCTTTGTCAAATTTCAGTTCATAAGACAAACCTGAGCATCCGCCGCTTTTTACACCAACCCGCACATAGTCACGAGAAGAGTCAAAGCCGTCGTCATTCATCATGTCAATGATTTTTTTACTGGCGGTATCCGAAACTTTAATCATAGCTTATTTTAATTTTGTCTAAATAAGGTGCAAATATAGGTTAAAATCTACTGATTTGGGAAGAATCCAAACAATTTTATGTCTTACAATTTGTTAAAAAAAGGTCCGTTTTTTTGGCCCTCAATTCCTAATTTTAGTATTTTCACGCACATTTAAAATTTGGCTATGAATTTATATGCTATTGAAAGCGGAAATTTCAAACTCGACGGCGGCGCCATGTTTGGCGTGGTGCCCAAAACCATTTGGAACAAAACCAATCCAGCCGATGCCAACAACCTCATTGATATGGCCGCGCGTTGTTTGCTGATCGAAGACGGAAACAAACTCATCCTGATCGACACCGGCATGGGCCACAAGCAATCCGATAAGTTCTATGGGTATTATTCACTTTGGGGCGATCACAGCATCGAAAAATCATTGGCCAAAAACGGGTTTCATCCCGACGACATTACCGATGTGTTCCAAACACATTTGCATTTTGATCACTGCGGTGGTAGCGTGCAATGGAACAAAGACCATAGTGGTTTTGAAATGGCCTTTAAAAATGCTCACTACTGGAGCAATGCTCACCACTGGGAATGGGCCACGCAACCCAATCCGCGGGAAAAAGCTTCGTTTTTGAGTGAAAATATTTTGCCCATGCAAGAAAGCGGACAATTGAAATTTATTGCATCACCAACCGGAAATTTTACTGAAAAATGCGAGTTGGGATTTGGCGTTTATTTTGTGGACGGCCACACCGAAAAAATGATGATTCCCCAAATTCAATACCAAGACAAAACCATTTGTTTCATGGCCGATTTGCTTCCAACTGCCGGACATATTCCGTTGCCGTATGTCATGGGCTATGACACAAGGCCACTACTCACGCTGCCTGAAAAAGCACATTTTTTACAGCAAGCGGCCGAGAAAAACTACTATTTATTTTTAGAACACGACGCCCACAACGAAATCATCACGGTACAACAAACCGAGAAAGGCGTGCGTTTACATGAAGTATTTTCCTGTAAAGAGCTGCTAAAATAAAGTTAAGACAGCTCAAAACCTCAGCCCAGTATTTTATTTTTGAAGACGAAATAAAAAACACTATGAAAAAAATGCTCTCTTTTGGTTTTGTGATTGCCTTGTTTTTTGCGCTTACGGCAACTGCACAATCGCCACAGTCCCCTGAAAAAAAAACCGACAACGCGTCTGCTTTTGTTGCCAAAAAAAGCGGCCTCACCGATTCCCAACTGAAACGTTGGAGTCACCTGGATTTAGGGAAAGACAGTATTCCCGGTATGAGTGTAGATCGTGTGTATGCCGAACTCCTAAAAGGCAAAAAGGGCCAAAAAGTCATTGTCGGTGTCGTCGATTCCGGTGTAGATATTGATCACGAGGACTTGAAATCGGTAGTCTGGACCAACAAAAAAGAAATTGCAGGAAATGGCATAGACGACGACAAAAACGGTTATGTGGATGACATTCACGGGTGGAATTTCTTGGGCGATGCCGGCAAAGAAAACCTCGAAATGACCCGCATCTTGAAAAAAGCCGACGACGGATCAGCCGAATACAAAGCCGCCAAAGAAGAATACGAAAAACTATTGGCCGAAAACAACCAAGGCAAACAACAGGTTGATTTCTTGTTTAACGCCAATAAAACACTTACTGAATACCTAAAAAAAGACAGCTATACCCTAGAAGATCTAGAGGGAATTCAATCAACTGACAGCGGGGTCAATCGCTGCAAACAAATCATGATGCGAGTAATTGCGCAAGCCGGTCCAAATTTTATGGAAGAATTAAACGGCTATAAAGATCAAGTCTATGACATGCTCAACTACAACCTCAACAAAGATTTTGACGGACGAAAAGTAGTGGGCGACAACCCAGAAGATATTAAAGACCGCAAATACGGCAATAACGTTGTGTACGGTCCCGACAAAAAAGAAGCCCTGCACGGGACACACGTGGCTGGAATTATTGCCCAATCGCGCAACAACAATTTGGGCGGAGACGGTATCGCAAACAATGTAGAAATTATGGCCGTGCGCTGTGTCCCCAAAGGCGACGAATACGACAAAGACATCGCGCTAGGCATTCGCTATGCGGTGGACAATGGTGCCAAAGTGATTAACGGCAGTTTTGGAAAAAACTATTCGCCACACAAACAATGGGTATATGACGCCATAAAATATGCCGAAAGCAAAGACGTGTTGTTTGTGCATGCAGCAGGGAATGACGCCAAAGACATTGACGTAGAACCTAATTTTCCAAATGATTCGGACGACAAAAAAATTGAATTTGCCGGCAATGTAATTACAGTAGGCGCCTTGAATTACGAGAATGGCGAAAAAGTGATTGCTGATTTCTCCAACTACGGCAAGCTCAATGTAGATGTGTATTCGCCAGGTATTCAAATCTATGCAACCACGCCCAACAACGAGTACAAATACGAGCAGGGCACCTCGATGGCCGCGCCCAATGTGGCCGGTGTAGCCGCAATGATTCGTTCGTATTTCCCAAACTTGAGCGCCAAAGAAGTAAAAAACATACTCATGAATTCGGGCACCTCTATTCCTGAAAATGTAATAGTGGGAGGAAATCCCGACGACAAACGCCCCTTTGACAGTTTGTCTAAATCGGGCAAAATCGTGAATGCGTACAGCGCGTTTAAAATGGCAGAAAAGATGTCAGCCAAAAAGGGCGCAAAAAAAACAAAAGGCTAATCGCTAACGAATTCGTTTCATAAGCTTGCTAAAAACCCTATTTTTGGCAAGCTTTTTTAATTTAATTCCATGAAAAAATTCTTGATTCTTGTTGGTTTTGGTTGTGCATCTTTTGGTGGATGGGCCCAATCGGCTGGCTATTGGCAACAAAAAGTCGCCTACAAAATGGACGTGGTGGTTGATGCGCCCAATTACCAATACCGAGGTACTCAAAAACTCACTTATACCAATAATTCGCCCGATACCCTTAGAAAAGTATATTATCATTTGTATCCCAATGCGTTTCAACCCGGTAGCGAAATGGACGCGCGCATTCAATCAATCGCCGATCCAGACGGACGCATGGTACGCAAAGTAAAAATTGGCGAAAAAGAGATCAAAGAGAGCCGCATTAAAAATTTACAGCCCAATGAGATTGGGTATTTAAAAATTAGTAACGCACAACAAGACGGTCTTGCCGTTCAAACCAAGGAAAAGGGAACGGTTTTAGAAGTTGTCTTGGCAGAGCCTATTTTACCCAACCATTCTACCGAATTGAGCCTCAGCTTTGATGGACAAGTGCCGGTTCAAATCCGTCGTTCGGGCCGAAACAACAATGAAGGCGTAGCATTTTCGATGGCCCAATGGTACCCCAAATTGGCCGAATTTGATTTTGAAGGCTGGCATGCCGATCCCTACATCGCCCGAGAATTTCACGGTGTTTGGGGTGATTTTGACGTAAACATTACCATCGACAAAGACTATGTATTGGGCGCAAGTGGCTATTTGCAAAACAAGAATGAAATTGGCCATGGCTACCAAGATCAAGGCGTAACAGTGGTCTATCCTAAAAAAACCAAAACACTTACCTGGCATTTTGTTGCGCCTCAAGTGCATGATTTTACTTGGGCCGCCGATAAAAATTACCTGCACGACAAACTGCAAGTTCCCAGCGGAGCTACCTTGCATTTTCTGTATAAAAACAACCCAAAAATTATTGAGAATTGGAAGAAAGCGCAGCCGGTTACCCAACGGTTGATGGAGTTTTACAACCAAACAATCGGCAACTATCCGTACGAACAGTTTTCGGTTATTCAAGGAGGCGATGGCGGCATGGAATATGCCATGTGTACACTCATTTTGGGCGAAGGTACCTACGATGGATTAATTGGCGTGATTGCCCATGAAATGGCACATTCGTGGTTTCAGCACATTTTGGCAAGCAACGAAAGCAAGCACCCGTGGATGGACGAAGGATTTGCCTCCTATTTGGAAGACTTAGGCATGAATGAGTTGGCCGAGAAAAAACTAGCTAATCCACACCAAGGCGCCTACGACGGCTACTATTATTTGGCCAATTCGGGCAAAGATCAACCCTTATCAACCCATGGCGATCGCTATGATTTGAACAAGATTTACAGCATCAGTTCTTATAGCAAAGGAGAGGTGTTTTTGGGGCAATTGGGTTACCTCATCGGCCAAGAAAATCTGCATAAAACCATGAAGCGTTTCTATGCCGATTTCAAATTTAAGCACCCCACGCCCAATGACATCAAACGCACAGCCGAGCGCGTATCTGGCGCACACTTAGATTGGTACCTCACCGATTGGACCCAAACCACCAATACGATTGACTACGGCATAAAAGAAGTGCACGCCGGGGAGCAAAACACCAAAATAACCTTGGAACGAATTGGGCGAATGCCTATGCCCATTGATTTGACTGTGTTTTATGACGATGGGTCCCAAGAAAATTTTTACATTCCGTTGCGCATGATGCACTTTGAAAAACCAAACCCCGATTTAACCCAAAAAAGAACCACTTTGCCCGATTGGGCCTGGGCATATCCCACCTATTCGTTTGATATTCCCGCCGGAAAATTGGTTGTAAAAGTGCAATTGGATCCTGCTGGATTCCTAGCCGATGTGCATCCAGAAAACAACAGCTACCCGCAAGAACCCGTCACCAAAAAATAATAGTTTGAATTTCACTTACCCCAAATCAGAACGGCTGAAAAGCAAAAACACGATAGACCTGCTGTTTACGGAAGGGAAATCGGTGAGCAAATACCCCTTGCGTTTGGTGTATGTGCCTGTTGAATTGCCTGACCAGGAAGCAATTAAATTAGGGGTTTCGGTTTCGAAAAAGTACTTTAAAAAAGCAGTCGATCGCAATTATTTTAAACGGGTGTTGCGCGAGACCTACCGCCTAAACAAAGAACTTTTGTGGCCAGCGGGAGATCAACGGTATGCGTTTATGTTTTTTTACCAAACCAGCGACCGATTGCCTTATGCCGAAATTGAGGAAAAAACGAAACTACTGTTTCAAAAATTTGTAGAACAAGCCAAAAACGATAACCCGCAATAAATTTGTATTTTCGCCCAAACAAAAACACCAATGCTGAAACTCATGTTTAACCGACTGCATAAAAGACACTTTCTAGCGTTAGTCGCCAGCGGATTTTTGTTTGTTGGGGTGAGTTTTCGGGAAGATTTTTTTGAAGTCGCCAAACAGATTGAGATTTTTACCAACCTGTTCAAGGCGGTGAATGCCAATTATGTGGACGAAACCAATCCGGGTGAATTAATGGACAAAGCGATCAAAAGCATGTTGGCATCCTTAGACCCCTATACCAATTATTTTACCGAGCAGGATGTTGTAAAATTTAAAATCAACAACACCGGAGAATACACCGGAATTGGCGCCTTAATTACCCGAAAAGAAGGCAAATTAATTGTCAAAGAACCCTACAAAAATTTCCCAGCCGACAAAGCTGGTTTAAAGGCAGGCGACGAGATTATTCAAATTGGCGATGTGGTGCTGAGCGATTTTAACGAAGACATTTCCCAATTGTTTAAAGGCGCCAAAAACACCAAAATTGCCTTGAAATATATTCGACAAGGAAAGACACTTTCAGCGACACTGGTACTAGACGAAGTAGAGATTAAGGCAGTTCCGTTCTTTGGAAAAATTGACGACAAAACCGGATACATTGCCCTCACGCAGTTTAATAAAAAAGCGTCTTACGAAACCAAAGAAGCGCTAGAGCAACTCAAAAAAGAAGGAATCGAACGCTTGGTGCTAGACCTGCGGGGCAATCCGGGAGGCTTACTCAATGAGGCGGTTTCTATTTGCAACCTGTTTGTCCCAAAAGACGAAATTATTGTGACCACCAAATCGCGCATTGAAAAACACAACAACATCTACAAAACCACGCGCGATCCGATAGATGCAACCATTCCTTTGGTGGTGATTGTGGATGGAAAAAGTGCTTCGGCCTCAGAAATTGTTTCGGGTGCCTTGCAAGATTTAGACCGAGCCGTGGTGGTGGGAAGCAGAAGTTACGGAAAAGGATTGGTGCAACGCCCCATAGATTTAACCTACGGCACCCAAATAAAAATTACCATTTCGCGCTATTACACGCCTTCTGGTCGCTGTATTCAGGCCTTGGATTATTCGCACAAGGACAAAGACGGAAAAGCCACGCGCACCGCAGCCGAAAACTACAACCAATTTAAAACCAAAAATGGCCGTACTGTCTATGATGGCGGTGGTATATTGCCCGATGTGGTATTGGAAGAAACCAAGACGAGTCCCATCGCAGATGCCCTTCAAAAAAATGACGGTATATTTAATTTCGTCACCGAATACTACTACAAAAATCCGGCATTGGGCGCCCAAATACCAGTGATTAGCGACGCTGATTTTGCCCAATTTAAAGCGTTTTTAAAACGAACAAGGTTTCAAATTGAAACCGAAACCGAACAAGCATTGCGAGATTTATTGGCAACAGCCAAAAAAGAAAAGCTAGAAGGTGCCATCGCTACCGAATACCAACAACTGGCAGTGGCGCTTCAAAAAAGCGAAGAAAATCAATTGAATGCCAACCAAAAAGAGTTAAAGAATCTTCTGTTGGACGAAATCATCAAGCGCTACCAATACAAAGAAGGCCTTTATCAGTATTACTTGAAAAACAATACCGAGATCAAAAAATCGGCGGCAATTTTACAAGATCAAGCTGCCTATTCTAAACTTTTACAACCCTAATGAAAGCACTATTATTATTATTTTTCAGCTTCGCGTTTGGCAACTGTTTGGCACAGGAAGAAATCGTGCAATCGGTTTATTTTGACACCAACAAATTTCAAATCGACGAATTACAAAGCAAGGAAGTTGTAGATTTTATCAAAAACAACGATTCTACTCGCATCGAATCGATTCAGATTTATGGCTATACCGACGATTTAGGCAAAGAAGAATACAATTTTAAATTGTCAACCAGCCGGGCCAATGCCATTCAAGAAACTCTGTTGGCAAATGGAATTACCAATAAAATTATTGTAACCATTGAGGGAAAAGGACGCATTTTGATTGAAGACGATGTGCTCGAAAATTTACCCGAAAAACGATCCAAAAACAGACGCGTTGACGTTGTACTCAACTTGAAACCACTGCCTAAAATTGTCTTGCCCGGTTTTTATACATCAATTCAAAAAAAACACGTGATAGGCGATCACATTTACTTGGAAAATTTATTGTTTGAAACCGGAAGCAGCGTGCTCACTCTGGCGGCAAAAACTGAATTGGACAAAATTTCTAAAGTGTTGCTGCGCTACAAAAATTTACAATTTGAAATTCAAGGACACGTGTGTTGCACACCCACCTTCCAAAAAGAAGCCATTGATCGGTTTACTAGAAAACGAAACCTCTCGACCAATAGAGCCGAAGCCGTTTACAAATATTTAGTGTTCAAAAAAATTCCAAAAACCCGCATGACCTTTAAGGGGTATGGCAATACGGTTCCGCTCAAAAAAGGTGCCGAATACGACCGCCGAGTAGAATTGGTGATCAGTAAAATTTAACCGATTCGCTGCATTTTTATATGCGGAATGTCGTCTTCCAGGTAGGTTTCTCCAACCACTACAAACCCGTGTGATTCATAAAACGCCTTCAGATACAACTGTGCCGATATCGTAATTTCGTCGGTCTGAAAATGTTGTTCTACTTCACTAATTGCTGCCCGCATTAATTCGTGCCCAAACGATTTGCTTCGGTGTGCAGGCGAAACCACAACTCGGCCAATAGACGCTTGCTCAAAATAATCGCCAGCCTGAAACAACCGGGCATAGGCTACTAAGGTCTGGTCTAAAAACCCCAAAAGGTGAGTGGCTTTCTGGTCTTTGTTATCAATGTCTTGGTAAACACAGTTTTGCTCCACCACAAAGACTTCGCTTCGCAATTGTAGGGTAGAATATAGTTCTTGTAGAGAAAGCGCTTCAAATCGCTTTATTTTCCATAGTATCATTTGGCGTGTTTTAATTTTGGTTTTTTCAAAAACTCAACTGATTTAATGATCGACTCCAACTCAAACATCAGGTCGCGTTTGGGTGTAGACGGCGCATAACAAAATCCCTCAAGTATTAGCATGCGGTTGCGCGGATAATCGACAATGCAGTAATTGATGAACGGCCCGGTCATGTGGTCGTTTTTGAGTTCCCAATTTCCTTTCGTAACAAAGGTTTCTTTGTGGCTAATTTTGGTCTTAAACAAATAGGGCGTATACGATCGTTGGGTGATCATTTGGGTGTTGGGGTAGGAGCCGTGTATAAACAAACGACCAATAGAGTCCCGAATTTTGGTAATGCTTTTAATGAGGTTGGTAGTTTTTACCCGATGAAACGGTACTTGGTAAACCAACAAGCTCGAGTTGCCGCTGGTAATTTCTTTTTTGTACCACAAAAACTTCTTGCTTTTCATGGCCAAGGTGAAGCCCGTGGGCAAATGAATGTCGACTCCAAATTTTTTCTTGAGCGCGCGCGTCGAAATGCGCGAAGTATCCATTATCCGTTGGTTTTCGACAATTTCGGTTTGTTGCATTTTTTGGATGATATCCGGCGCATTTTGCCGAATGACTTCCAGAATAGAATAGGCTGTTTTACCCGAAATATGAAATACGTTCTGCGGAGTGGCGTATTCGTTTTCGACCAACTCGTAGGAAGTGGTTTTGGCTTTTTTTACCACCAAGATGTTGCGGGTAGTGGTTACAAATCCTTCCAATAATTTTACTGGAAATTGGTTGATGTCAAACAATGGTTCTTCTTGAGGCAGTCCCAAAACCGGAGCGGCAAAGGTGTTTCGGATGCTGTCGCCCACTTGGCCATTCCAGAGTTGGTCGTCAATAATTACCGATATGGTGTTAATTTTTCCAGAAGTAATAGCAGAGTCGGCGGCGTCTTGGCGTTTACAGGCCGAAGTTACAACCCAAAATAGTGCTATAAAAACCGCTAATTTTCTCATGAGTTGATGCGCCTTACGCCACTAATTTACCCGCTAATTTTTAATTTCATTCCTGGCTTTAATTCGGATCCGTCAATACCATTCCATTTTTTTATGTCTGAAATGGAAACGCCCGGGTGTTTTTTGGCTATGCTAAACAAAGAATCGCCCTTGCGCACATAGTACAAGGTTTCTTTTTTAAGGCGTTTTTCTTTGGCTGGAGCGGCTTCGGCAATAGCAGTTGCATTTGCTAAATTGTTTGCGACTACCAATTCCTCACCCAAATGTATTGTAGTGTCTTTTAGGTTGTTCCATTGTTTTAAATCGGCAACGCTTACGTTAAATTTTTGGGCAATCACCGCCAAGTTGTCTCCCTTTGCCACAACATAAGTCGGGGTGGGAACCGGAGTTTTAACCTCTGGTTGCGGGGTGGACTCCCCGTTAAATTCGCTTTCAGCTATTTTTAATTTGGCGTCCAGCTGAATTGCATCATCGGTAATGTTGTTCCATTTTTTCAAATCGTCTACACTGATATTATGTTTTTTGGCAATTGCGGTAAGGTTGTCTCCTGCTTGCACTACATAAAACGCAAGTGCTGTTGGGGCTGTTTCTGTTTTACTGGATTTCGATTTATCAACCACAACAACTGCCTGATTTGATTTAATTGGTTTGCGAACAACCGTTACCACTTGTTCTATTTTGGTAATTTTGATTGCATCACCAACGCCAATGTTGTTGTTTTTTAGGCGGTTCCATTTTTTTAAATCCGACACATTCACGTCATATTTGGCTGCAATTCCTCCCAAATTATCCCCGCTTTTCACCTTGTGTATTTTGATTACCTCTTTGCGGCTCACCACTTTTTCTTCTTTGTACTCGGGAGCAGCAGCTACAACCGTTTGGTTTGGTTCCTTTAGGTTTGTCGCCGATTTTACCGATAAACTGTCCGTGCTTTTCTTGGAAATAGTTGGCGATTTAAAGGCCACGCGCTCTTGGGTCATGATTTT
>Ga0209550_10001748_pt1 | contig 20871 bp, 18 predicted proteins | sample LauGreSuBDMM15SN_2_FD_187567 | JGI IMG/M metagenome (GOLD analysis project Ga0209550, IMG submission 187567) | Freshwater lake microbial communities from Lake Michigan, USA - Su13.BD.MM15.SN (SPAdes) (version 5) | ecosystem: Environmental > Aquatic > Freshwater > Lake | place: Lake Michigan... | reverse complement strand
ATCTTCTACCCTACTTATGAAAAGACAATGGCTGTTTCAGCAGGTCTACAAATTGGATTCAGCTATAAGTTTAATTAAGCGCATCTATATTTCTCGGGTATTTTAAGAATTCTATTATCTTTAACACCAAAATTAACCGATGGCTACAACTGCAGAGATACGAAATGGATTGTGTATTAGACACAATGAAAAATTATTCCAGATCATTGAATTTCAACATGTAAAACCTGGAAAAGGCCCCGCCTTTGTACGAACAAAAATGAGGCAAATTGAAAGTGGAAGGGTAATCGAAAACACCTTTTCTGCGGGACATAAAATCGAAATTGTACGGATTGAGAATAGAGAATACCAATACTTATATCAGGAACCAGAATCATTTGTTTTCATGAACAATGAAAGCTATGAGCAAGTAAACATTCCTTTAAAAATGGTTGAAAAGCCTGATTTTTTACAGGAAGGTATGGTTGTAAATATTTTGTTTCATGCGGAAGAGGAAATGCCATTAGTGGTAGAATTACCCATGTATATTACAGCGGAAATTACCTACACAGAACCGGGCGTAAAAGGAGATACCGCTACAAATTCAATGAAGCCAGCTACTATTTCAACGGGCGCTGAAGTGAAAGTTCCCTTATTTATCGCCAACGGTGAAATCATCAAAGTAGATACAAGAACTGGCGTATACGTTGAACGCGTAAAATCATAATTGAGACCATCCCAAAACAAAAAAAAATGAAGAATACAGCACTTTCACATATTCACGAGCAACTTGGTGCCAAAATGGTTCCTTTCGCTGGATATAATATGCCGGTTCAATACGAAGGAGTAAACGCTGAACATGAAACCGTTCGAAACGGTGTTGGTGTATTTGATGTATCTCACATGGGTGAGTTCGTATTAAAAGGACCTAATGCTTTAGCATTGATTCAATCGTTTTCTTCCAATGACGCGGCTGTTTTGGTAGACGGAAAAGCACAGTATTCTTGCATGCCAAACGGCAAAGGAGGTATTGTAGATGATCTTATCATTTACCGTGTCAATTCAGAAGAATATTTTATTGTTGTTAATGCTTCTAATATTGAGAAAGATTGGGATTGGATGAGCAAACACAATACTATGGGTGCAGAAATGCATAATCTTTCGGATTCGTATTCATTATTAGCCATTCAAGGTCCTAAAGCTGCAGAAGCGATGCAATCCCTTACTGAAATTGATTTATCGTCTATGGTTTATTATACTTTTCAGCATGCAACTTTTGCAGGTATTGAAAATGTAATGGTTTCCGCAACTGGTTATACCGGTTCTGGAGGATTTGAAATATATCTAAAGAATGAAGATGCCGAAAAGGTATGGGACGAGGTGTTTAAAGCGGGTGAGTCTTTTGGCATTAAACCAATTGGATTAGCAGCCCGTGATACTTTACGATTAGAAATGGGTTTCTGTTTGTATGGAAATGACATCGACGACACTACCTCTCCATTAGAAGCTGGTTTAGGATGGATAACGAAATTCACCAAAGATTTTGTCGATTCAACTTTCTTATTAGCTCAAAAAGAAGCTGGTATAACACGAAAACTAGTCGCTTTCGAAATGATTGACCGTGGAATTCCACGTCACGATTATCCTATCCTTGATTCGAATAACCAAGTAATTGGAAAAGTCACCTCTGGAACGATGTCACCTACTACAAAAAAAGCAATTGGAATGGGCTATGTAGCAATCAGCCATAGCACACTTGATTCTGAAATTTTTATCGAAATTCGAGAAAAAGGAATAAAAGCTAAGGTGGTTAAAGCGCCTTTTTATAAGAAATAATCATGAAAGCGAAAGATTGAGCATAAAGCAGTAAAAAAAACAGACAAACAAAAAATTTACGTGCGTTAATTATATATATATTCAAATCATAACTTAAAAATCAAATAAAATGGAAGTAAAAAAGATAAGTGGAACTAAAATTGGCGGTGTTGTATTTTTTGGCTGTATGTTTATTGGAGCTGGCATCGGAATGCTATTTAATGAACAAGAAATTGGCGGTGCATTTGGAATGGGAATTGGATCTATTGCAATGGGAGGAATTTGGGCTTATTACAGACAAAAATAATTGCTATTAAGCTGTATAAGATCTACTTACATAGCATGAAGCTGTCGCTAGCGGTAATTATAAAGAACAAGGTATATAATCATTAGTGGCCGATAAAAATATCAAGTCGCTGATTATCCTTCTACGCCTTGGCGCAGCATTTCACTCATCAAATAATAATTGTGTACCGTGCCTCTCAACTCCGCTCGATGCCCTTTAAGTAAATCGAGCGCAGTCGAGAGATACTTAAATCAAAACGTATCGTAGTTTCGGTGTATTTTAGGATTGGAGATAATGAATTCTTTATGACAATTTTCCGATTTTTTCCGCCGGGGCGGAGGACAATTGTAGTATATAAATCAAACACCACATTCAATAAATAAGGCATAATCTTGTTTAGTCAGTTGTAAAATAATATTCACGACATTTTTTTTAATGAATACAAACGGAATAAAAAATTGGGCTGCAGATGACCGCCCAAGAGAAAAACTATTATTAAAAGGAAAATCAGCTCTTTCTGATGCGGAATTAATTGCAATCATTATTGGATCTGGCACGCAAAACCTAAGTGCATTGGACGTTGCGAAAGACATACTAAAAGAGTACAATGGCGATTTATTAAGATTTTCAAGGGTGCAAACAAATGAATTAATGAAAATTAAAGGAATCGGTCAAGCTAAAGCAGTAAGTATAATTGCTTGCCTAGAATTAGGTCGACGACGACAACAAGCCTCCAAAAAAGAAACCATAAAAATCACTCAGTCTTCCCAAGTTTACGATTATTTGCGCCCTTACCTTTCCGACCTACAACACGAAGAGTTTTTTGCTATTTACTTAACTAATAGTAACGAAATTATTCAGCATAAACAAATTTCGATCGGTAGCATGACCGGGACATTAGCCGATGGCAAAATTATTTTTCGAAATGCACTAGCCTTGCATGCTACTGGAATAATTCTTAGTCATAACCACCCTAGTGGCAATCGTAAACCAAGTCAAAAAGATATCCAATTGACAAAACAACTCATTCAATTCAGTGAATGCATCGATTTATCTATCCTTGACCACCTTATTTTCACGGATAATGGTTATTTTAGCTTTGCCGATGAAGGACTTTTATAAATTATGAATAGAAAAAAAATTATCACCATAATTGGTGCTCGTCCACAAATAATCAAAGCCGCTGCTATCAGCAGAGCTATACGCGTTCATTTTTCAGATAAACTGGAAGAAATTATTGTTCATACTGGACAACACTATGATGAAAATATGTCAGAGGTGTTTTTTACAGAATTGGGAATTCCAGCTCCGAATCATAATTTACAAATAGGAAGTGGCAACCACGGTGCCCAAACAGGGAGAATGATGATTGGATTAGAAGAAATATTTATCCTTGAAAAACCGGATGCCGTTCTTGTGTATGGCGACACTAATTCAACCGTAGCTGGTGCTTTAGCCGCGGCAAAAATGCACATTCCGCTTATTCATGTGGAGGCGGGTTTGCGCAGTTTTAACAAAGCGATGCCAGAAGAACTTAATCGAATTGCTTGCGATCATATGTCCACCCTACTTTTTACACCAAGTTCCAATGGATTGGAGAATCTAGCGAAAGAAGGATTTGATCTGGCAATCCACACCAAAGCAAGTATCGACCAAGCAAATATCTATCATTGTGGCGATGTAATGTACGATAATAGCATGTATTTTGCCGAACTATCAGCTCAAAAGTCCACTATACTTAATGAGCTAGGAATTTCGAATGAAAAATTTATTTTGTGTACGATACATCGAGATTCAAATACCGATGATGCCGATAAGTTGAATGCAATTTTCCGTGCTTTATTAAAAATTCAACAAGATTCCGGATGGACAATCATACTGCCACTACATCCACGAGCACGTAAAAAAATGGAAGAGGGATTACAACCCGAAACAAAAGCTTTATTAGCTTCAAATAACAAAATTCAACTGATCCCTCCTACCGGTTTTTTATCTATCATAGCACTCGAAAAAAATGCACAGTTAATTATTACCGATAGCGGAGGCTTACAAAAAGAAGCTTTCTTTTTTGGAAAACCTTGTATTATATTACGTGAGCAGACAGAATGGATTGAAATTGTCCAGAATGGAAATGCCCTATTAGCGGGAGCTGATGAAACTAAAATCATTCAGGCTTTTAACACGCTAAGGTCGCGTAACGATTTTACATTTCCTAGTTTTTATGGCGATGGTAAAGCTGCCGAATTTATTTGTTCAAAAATTATTAGCGATTTATAATGCTTTTTATTTACTCCGAAACCATATCAAACAGACTTGTTTACACCCTTGACTTTATTTTTAAGACAAGGGAAATTGACTATGTCCTATGTGATGATTTCGTAGCATTTGAAAGGCTTGATGGTCAGCGACTTAATTATTCTGACCGACATTTTGAGAACATTAAAAAAATACTACCCTCTCCCCTTCTTTTTGATCAAAAAATAAAAGAATACGATCTAAATAGAGGAGAATTTAACGGACTTGATTGCCTTCAATTCGATGATGTGGTGGATCCTCTTGCCAGTATATTTTATATTCTTAGCAGAATGGAAGAATATAATTCCAAGTTACGCGATAAACACGGACGATTTGAAGGAAAAAATTCAACTTTATTTAGATTCGGATGGCATGAAAAAGCAATGTGTGATCGTTGGAGCGAAGCAATTTTAGATTTCCTTGCTATTTCATCAAATACCAACAGTAAAGACTTTCAGTTTTTGCCTACTTTCGATATTGACAATGCCTATGCCTATAAGCACAAAGGATTTTTTCGTTCATCTATGGCAAATTTACGAGATGCCATTACCGGACACACACGGCGATTATTAGAACGTCAAAATGTACAAAGCGGCTTAAAAAAAGACCCATTTGACACCTATGATATTATTGAAGAAACTCAAAACAAGGGTTTTTCAGTGCTTCTATTTTGGCTGCTTGGAGATTATGCAAAATATGATAAAAACCTGTCTTATAAACACCCAAAACATCAAAAATTAATTAAGAGAATGAATGAGCGAGCTGAAATAGGCATTCATCCCAGTTATAAATCAACTACCTATTATTATTATTTACATCAAGAAATTGAACGATTAGAAGAAATTATCGCTAAAAGGGTGCATAAAAGTAGGCAGCATTACCTAAAACTTGAGTTTCCACTAAGTTACCAGTCATTAATTGACAATGAAATCACCGATGATTACACCATGGGGCATGCAGATATCGTTGGATTTAGAGCAGGGACGGCCAATTCGTTTCTTTGGTTTGATCTTTCTACCAATGCAGTCACGACATTACGTATTCATCCATTCGCCTATATGGATGGCACCTTAAATCAATATTTAAAACTCAGCCCTACGGAAGCAAAAGAAAAGATCCAGCAACTATGGGGAGAAGTTAAAAGATACGGAGGAGATTTTATTTTCATTTGGCATAATGAAACGCTGGGCGAAAAACGAAAATGGAAAGGATGGTTGGATGTGTATTATTTCACACTTGAATTGAAAAATAAGTAGACAAAGGTTATCGGAACCTATAATTAAAATCTTCCAACAGAGGAAGACTTTCAAACGTTATAGTAAAAAAGTGTTTTCCAGGTAATAAATGAATGAAATTCTGATCAAACCGTACCCCTTCCCGATTCGAATAAAGCCAAAAATCAGCTAAAAATTTATCATTTTTAATTTCAATTACGGCTGTTTTATTAACGGAATCTATATCGTTTAGCTTTATAGTTACAAGCGCTTTCACATTTCCCTGAAAGGATTTTTGTTGGCTAAGAATGAAGGTCCGTTCGTATTGGTTCCCAACTAACACTTTTACAAGTTGGTTTTGCTTTTTAAATGTTCCCAATGAAATTTGCTCCATGTAGTCGATGGCTATTTTTTGAGTTGAACTAGATACCAAAAGCCCGTCTAAATTATAGACTTCTAGCACTACCTGCACAGCACTTTCATTGCTTTTTGGATCATCTGACTTTAAAAACAATTGAACATTCCCTTTTGAGTCCGTCTTTTTCAATACAGCGACTTGCCTGTAATCATCACGGACGGTATAATGAAGCGCTTTCCAGTTGCCATAATAGTCGATACTCGACCAAGTTGGTGCAGGCCAGCAATCATTCAATTGCCAGTAAAGCGTTCCCATGCATCGTGGTGCGTCTAATCGATGCCCATTGATGGCTGTAGAAACAGCATAAGCTTGCGTAAGTTGCGACCTATACACAAACTCCTCAAAGTCATCCGTTGGACCATAAAGCAGATTAGATTGCTTTTCAATCATACCATTCCCCACATAGCTTTTTTGGTGGTGTTTCATCACCGACGAGGAAAGAGACCAATCTTTTTTTTCTGAGAATTTTGCCAAGGTTGAATATTCAGGAAAACTTTGAAATCCATATTCTGCATTAAAGCGCCCAATTTTTGTTGCAAAATTCGACATTGGATCCTTTCCGTGCCACACCCCCCAATAATGCTGTGAGCCATGATTATACAATTCATCTTTCCCCCAATTACTGAGTGGCGAAGTATGTATGTAGGAGGTAGTTGTCCAGGTAGAAACAACCTTATTGGCAAGTGTATGAAACAAATCTTTGTACGCTTTTTCAATCACTTTTTGCGACTTATCACTTAAGGAATACTGTAGTTGAAAACCCCAATTCTTCCAAGCCACATCCACTTCGTTGTTGCCATTTATAAGAATGACACTGGGGTGCGCGGTAATTCGTGGGATTTGATAGTTCAATTCATTTTCTACATTACTCAGGAATTCATTGTCTCCTGGATACATGGCACAAGCGAACATTAAATCTTGCCAAACCAACAAGCCTTTTTTATCGCAGGTTTTATAAAAAGCATCACCCGGATAATATCCGCCACCCCAAACACGGACCATGTTGAAATTGGCAGCAATCATTTGATCAATCATATTTTCTATTTCAAGATCCTTTACGGCAGCAGGAAAAACAGATTGAGGAATGTAATTGGCGCCTTTGCAAAAAATAGGAACATCATTTACCTTAAATTCATAGGATGTTCCCCATTCGTCTTTTGTCTGCACTAATTGAGCTGTACGCACCCCAAAGTCAATAATAAGTTGATCAAGGACCTCACCCTTTGAATTTAACAAACGCAGCGTATCCTTGTATAAATTTGCTTCTCCAAAACCTACAGGCCACCATAATTTTGGATTTTCTAATTGAAAATCAAACTGAAAATGCTTCGATGGAAGCGAATCTATAATCAATGGGTGCACTCCAAATAATGCCGAAGAAATCGCGCCTCCGTTCATAGGAACTTTGGTATCCATCACATACAATAAAGTGGCCGCATTACTCGATTGATACAAAGTATTCACCACACATTGCTGAATAGAATTCGTTCCAGCAGTAATAAGTTGTACTGGCTTTGAAAAACCAATGGTATTCATTCTCAAAGCCCAATCCCAGCCAAACTGAAATTGAGGTTTTCGTGTTAAGGGAGCTGCCTTAATTTTGGCAAGATCGTTAGGCGCTGGAAAATGGAAACTTTCGGTTTCGTAACGAGATTTATGGTACAATACCGGTGGCGTAATTGTCAAATAAACAGTATTATTGCCCGGTTTCGCTACATCTTTGAGCTCAAAATTATAAGGATGAAAAAAATTAGAAGTCCTTCCAAGAATATTCTCATTGATCGTAACTTCTCCATAGGTATCAATATTGGGAAAATTCAACATCAAACTTTCTGCACTCATTTCCTTATCTGAAAGATAAAATGTGCTTCTAAATTTCCATTCGTGCTCTTCAATCCATTGATACAGTTTCTCATTGTCTCCAAAAAATGGATCTGGTAATTCCCCAGTCTCCATTAATTTTTCTTGAATACTTCCTGCTTTTCCAAAAGCTAACCATTCCTTTTTTATCGGATGAAAATATTCCCACGAAAGTTCCTGTTGCGCAAAGGAGCCAATCGTAACGAATAGAAAAAATAAGCCAATTATCTTTTTCATAAAAAACATTCAAGAAATCAGATACCTTGAGTTAAAACCTTGCCATCTTACCAATTTCGATCAAAGCCAGCGTCGACCATTTTATCCTCGGTGGAGGTTTTTAGGGCATAATTGAATCCTGCGTAAACAGAATATGCGCCAACATTTCCTTTCTTATCGATAGCAATGAAACCACATTGTAGATTGCTAAGATCACTGTGCTTTTTTATAATTCGATTAACAACTTCTTTACAAGCATCTAATGGAGTATAGCCATGTCGCATTAATTCTACCACCATACTACTTCCCGAAACGCGGATAATAGCCTCGCCTAATCCGGTAGACGTTGCTGCCCCCACTTCATTATCGACAAAAAGCCCAGCTCCTATAATGGGAGAATCCCCTACTCGTCCGTGCATTTTATAAGCCCATCCACTTGTAGTACAAGCACCACTCAAATTACCTTTGCTATCCATAGCAATCATTCCAATGGTATCATGATTCTCATGATTAATAATAGGTTTCTTAAATAGATCCTTATTTTCCTTTTTCCATTCTTGCCAATCTTTTTTCACTTCAGGGATCGGCATTTTTGCTTGTTCAAAACCATTTTCAATCGCAAACTTCTCCGCCCCTTCTCCAACCAACATAACATGTTGCGTAGATTCCATTACCGCTCTAGCCACTGAAATTGGGTGTGCAATTCCTTCCATAAAAGCAACCGCTCCACACCTCGATTTTTCATCCATGATACAAGCGTCTAGTGTAACGTGCCCATCACGGTCAGGTCTTCCACCAACACCAACACTTCGATTCGTCAAATCTGCTTCCGTAACACGCACCCCTTTTTCCACAGCATCGACTGCACTTCCTCCTTTACTTAGGACTTCCCATGCAGCACGATTCGCCTCTAATCCATGAACCCAAGTTGATAAAACAATGGGACCAGTAGTTGTTCCTTCAAAAGAATTTGCAAATAAATCGGCACCTTTGATAGGTTCAATCAGGGAGATTGCTCCCAAACTTAATCCTGCTTTAAAAAACGACCTTCTTTTCATTTACTTTCTTTTTTCTTGATTTCTCCTGCTAACCAATTTTGAAAGGCTTTGGCATTTTTCATGTGATCAGCTCCAGAAACAGCAAAATTATGACGATGAGAATAATCAGGTTTCGCGCACATGTAGATATAATCGACTTTAGATCTATTTAACACAGCATCCACCACCTTGGATGAAGGAAAACAAATAGGACCTGGAGGCAATCCTTTAATTTTATAAGTATTGTATTCACAGTCTATATCACGATGTACATTTAACAAACGCTGCACGCCTTTTAATTTATCTCCCCAACAAAACTTGAAGGTTGGATCCGACTGCATGCGAATGCCCTTATCGAGACGATTTAAATACAAACCAGCAATAATTGGCCACTCCTGAGATACAATGGATTGTTCAGAATAAACAATACTTGCCAAAGTAACCACCTGACTTGGGGAACTTAAGCCGATATTTTTCATTTTCGCTTTGCGTTCATTTGTCCAAAATAATTTAAACTCCTTCGCCATACGCTCCACAAACTGCTTTTCGTCCGTGTCGTAATAAAATTTATACGTATTGGGAATAAACATGGCAGGAAATTGCTGCGCTGTGAAGCCATATTTTGATAAGGTGGCGGAGTCGTTCAGTAAGGTAATTAATTTGGCACTATCAATAAATAAACATTTAGATACTTTTTTAGCTAAATCATTACTAGTTATACAATTATTAAACGTTACCTCCACTTCTACTTCTGCATTTCCGTTACCATTTGAATTTAGCGTAAAACCATTTAAGAGTGTCCGAAAAGACGTAAAAGGCTGAATTTCGTATTTTCCTAAGGCGATCTCATTGGCTGCGATTCCTTTATAATCCCCTACTGAGATAAAGGCAGTTTTATTACTTATAAATCCTTCTTTTTCCAATCGATTGGCAAGTTCAATTAGAGACATTGGCTCTTTAATATAGAAAAATTCACTCTCCGTATTTATAGAAGATTTCATGCTAGCTAAAAATACTAGACCTTTCGGAAGTAAAATAACTAATCCAAGAACTACCGCACAGATAATCCCAATAACTATTCGTCTTTTTTTAAGCATAATTGATAACATATTTCATCCATTCTACAATCTTTAATTCGATACCATTTTTTTCTTACCCCAACCTTCTCGAAGCCTAATCCTTCAAACAAACCGATACTTGCTAAATTATCAGCATGAATAAAACACTGTAAATTTACCAAATCCAATATATTTTCAGAATAATCAATTAAAAGTTGCATTGCTTCCTTTGCATACCCTAACATGCGATGCTCTTTATTGGCGATTAAAATCCCAACCGTTGCAAAACAATGTTTGAAATTAACATCGTATAAATCAATGGCACCAATTGCTTGATTCGTTTCTTGAAGACAAATGATCATACGAAGTTGTCCAGAAGTACGTATCGAAGCATATTGTTCAATTAAATTATGAATCGCATGCATGGAAAAAGGAGTTTCCGTATTGGCAATTCGCCAATGATTCACATCATTTTCCCATAGAAAAAGTGTCGTGGCATCTGAGCTTTCAACCGCTCTCAAAAACAGCTCCTTTGATTTCAACATATTGCTTAAAGAGTTAAAAAATCATCAATTGCATCAACCGAATAGTTGGGAATACCTTTAAAATCCGATGTTAAATGCATGCCAAATATAGTTTTAATCGCGTTGGATTGAAATAAATAATCAATCAATTCATGCACTTTAGGAATTGAACTTGGCGCTACTATGCAATTTAATACAGGTTGAATACAGGATACTTCGCCAGCTTTTGTATGTTGATACGGTAAAAAAGAATCGTTCAGACTACTTAATTCAATATGATTCGAAAGTAAAAAAACAAGTGTTGGAATTTGTTTACGGGTCAATAATTCCAGTAATATCTCTGTTGATAAGTGTTCATCTTTGCCTTTTTTTTTCAAGCTAAAATAGAAACCATTGCTTGAAAGCCCCAAATGAACGGGAGTTTTATCTGCATGGATTATCCAAAGCAATGATTTGTCAAGCGAAATTTCATCGAGTTGACAAATAGGCAAGGGCAAAGAATAATATTCAAGAGTCGATAGTTCCACTAAAAACGAATTTTGCGGGACCAGAAAGTAAAATTTGAGAATAGTTCCCTTTTGATCCGCGTTTAAAACTTACCGATAATACCCCTCCTTTTACGTTCACCTGGATTTTATTAAAAGTGGAATTACTTACAAAGTCATGAACAAGCGCACATGCCGTTGCTCCCGTGCCACAAGATTGCGTTTCATCCTCTACTCCACGTTCATACGTAGCAATTTTAATCTGATCAGGAGCAAGCACTTGTAACAAGTTAACATTTATACCATTCTGCAGGAATGAGGGACTATAGCGAATTTCTTTGCCCTTTCGAATGGTATTTTCACTCGATAAATCATCGTTGTATTGAACATAATGCGGAGAACCTGTATCCAAGACATAATCATCCATATGTGCTTTGATAGTGCTTACATCGTTCATTTCAATAGAAACATTAACACCACTTACTGTTCCTTTATGGAAACCATCAATAGCTCTGAACTCAGTCTCTCCTTTGTGAATACCTAATGATAATGTGAATTGCACCGCACACCTAGAACCATTACCACAAAAACTTTTCGAACCATCAGAATTAAAAAAATCCATGTAAAAATCACTGGATTCATCCGAATTAATCAAGATTAAGCCATCCGCACCAATTCCAAATTTGCGATCACATAATTTCTTTACATGAACTTCTGTCAAGAAATTATAGGTCCCGTTTAAATTATCTATCAAAATAAAATCGTTGCCTGTTCCTTCGTATTTAGAAAAATGGATGCGCGTCATTGTATTACAAAGATAGAAAAATGATTGGTTGTGTGAAAACATTAGCGATTTCTCGCTGACGAATAAGTTGTTGTATTAATTTTTAAAAAAATCAAAGAGCTTAGGCTCGTTAACTAAGTTTAATACCCTTGTTTCTATCTACTTAGCAGAAGGAAAGAGTTAAAAAAATTCGCGGTAATGTTAACAAAATATATTTTTTAAAATTAGAAAATTATATAATTTTGTATTCTAAAATTTACAGCCATGAAATCGATCACATTACTAAAAGTTTTTGGAATTGGTATTTTTGGAGGAACCATACCATTAGCTATTTATTTTACCGTTGCTACGTCAAACATCCCCCTTTCGGAACAAGTTATTGATGGCAATCGCTTAAACCCTTCCAACTATGCTGGATTAAGTCCAACTGGTCCTGTGGATTTTGTTTCTGCAGCAGAAAGTACGATTAATTCGGTGGTCCATGTTACTACCAAAGTCGTACACACGACCTTTCAGCGCGATCCATTTCAGGAATTCTTTTATGGTCCTGGTGCAGGAGGTCGCGAATTCAAACAATACGGAGCAGCAGCAGGCTCAGGAGTAATCATTTCTTCAGAAGGATATATTGTTACCAATAATCATGTTATTGCGGAAGCAAGTGAGATTGAAGTTACCTTAAACGATCATTCCAAATATACGGCAAAACTAGTTGGTTCAGATCCATCCACAGATATTGCCGTACTAAAAATAGAAGGCAGTAAACCATTTCAACCGATTTCTTTAGGAAATAGCGATGATGTAAAAATCGGCGAATGGGTATTAGCAGTAGGAAATCCATTTAACTTAACATCTACTGTTACAGCGGGAATTGTTTCAGCTAAAGCTCGAAACATCAATCTTTTGGGAAATCGTGGAGACAAGAATATTGTACCTATTGAATCATTCATTCAAACAGATGCTGCCGTAAATCCAGGAAATAGCGGTGGTGCTTTAGTAAACACAAAAGGCGAATTAATAGGAATAAATACAGCTATTGCATCTGAAACAGGTAGTTACACCGGGTATTCATTTGCGATTCCGATTAATTTGGTTCAAAAAGTCATGCGGGATATCATTGATTACGGTATTGTACAACGCGGTTTTTTAGGAGTACAAATAAGCGATATCACGCAGGAATTAAAAGAAAAGGATAATCTTCCCAACCTAAAAGGCGTTTACATTTCAAAGGTGACAGAAAATGGAAGTGCAGCGAAAGCTGGATTAAAGGACGGCGACATCATTTTAAAAATTGGAACAAAAGAGGTAAATTCAAGTGCCGAATTACAAGAGGAAATTGGGAAACGTATGCCAGGAGATAAAGTAATGTTGACTTTACGAAAAAAGGATGGAAGCGAAATAACAAAAGAATTAATACTAAGAAATCAAGATGGCGAGACAGGAATTACATCTAAGGAAGAAATTAATAAAAACGCTGCCTTGGGAGCCTCGTTTGTTGAATTAAGCGCACAAGAGAAAAAATCACTTAATATTACTTATGGTGTAAAGGTAAAAACCATTACGACTGGTAAGTTGAAATCTATTGGATTAGTAGTTGGATCCATAATAACAAAAATTAATAACGAGCCAATAGACAATGTGGAAGAACTTACAACAAAACTAAATGGCTCTAACAGTGGTATCCTTCTGGAAATCATGTCGGAAAGTGGAATCAAAGACTATCGAGGATTTGGATTGTAAATCGGTTTTATCTACAATTGATGGTTGAAAACTAGTGTAAAATGTTGAAATCTATATTTTTTCGTTCCCTTTTTTTGGCGTTACTTTGCCAAAACGATTAATTATAAATCCTTTAAAGAGCTCTTTTATACATGAGACAACTAAAAATAACCAAATCAATAACAAACCGCGAAAGTCAATCTTTAGATAAGTATCTACAAGATATTGGCCGTGAAGAATTAATAACAGCAGAACAAGAAGTAGAATTAGCCAGAAAAATTAGAGCTGGTGACCAAAAAGCATTAGAAAAATTAACGAGAGCAAACCTTAGGTTTGTTGTTTCCGTTGCCAAACAATATCAAAATCAAGGATTAACCTTACCAGATTTAATCAATGAAGGTAATTTAGGCTTAATTAAAGCGGCACAGAAATTTGATGAAACTCGTGGATTCAAATTTATCTCTTATGCGGTTTGGTGGATTCGCCAATCTATTTTACAAGCTTTAGCGGAACAAGCTAGAATTGTTCGTCTGCCTTTGAATCAAGTTGGTTCTTTAAATAAAATCAACAAAGCATTTTCAAGGTTAGAACAAGAGTTTGAACGACCACCTTCAGCAGAAGAGTTGGCAGAAGCTCTAGATGTTCATGAAGACAAAATTAAAGAAAGTCTTAATGTATCTGGTAGACACGTATCTATGGATGCTCCTCTTTCAACTAATGAAGATGGCGGCACCTTAATGGACGTAATGGCAAATGCCGATGCACCAAAAACAGATCACGTCTTGATGGCGGAGTCGCTTCAAAAAGAAATCGAAAGATCTTTAAGCACTTTAACAGATAAAGAAAGAGAAATTATTAGATTGTTCTTTGGAATTGGCATGAATCACGGACTTACTTTAGAAGAAATTGGTTCTAAATTTAATTTAACGCGTGAGCGAGTTCGTCAAATTAAAGAAAAAGCGATTCGACGATTGCGTCATGCTTCTCGAAACAAGTTATTGAAATCCTACTTAGGTTAAACAGAATTTTAAAAGGCTAGCAACTATGTCGCTAGCCTTTTTTTTTGTCTATTTTATTTGAAAAACACAGTAAAAAATGAATCAAGATTTAAGTTACGAAAAAGAATTAAAGAAGCACATCGAGGATGAACGAGCTGCTGTAAAATTACAACGATTTGTAGGTGAACTACTTTATGATAAAGGAATCGAATTAGTGATCTTTAGACATCACCTTACTGATGTGACCATCTCGGAAATATTAAATCTTCATAGCTATGCTGGAAAAGTAGTTAATAAACCAATCGACGTTTTTACCACTTCGGAGTTAGCAGAAATTATTTTATCGCTTAACATTAAACCATCCAAGTTAGATATTGGAAAATTAGCCAACGAATGGCTTTCTGATTCTTCGCAATACGATTCAAAAACTGATTTTATTCAAAAAAAATTAGCAGGATTTGAACCATCAGCAAACAATGAAATTCAGCCTCGAGATGTTGTTTTATATGGATTTGGACGTATCGGAAGATTGGCCGCTCGTGAACTAATTCGCCAAGCTGGTAAAGGACAACAATTACGACTCAGAGCTATTGTAACGCGTGGGTCATCTGATGCCGACATCATAAAAAGAGCCTCTTTGTTACGAAATGATTCCGTTCATGGCGCATTTAAAGGAACAGTTTTAGAAGATTTAGAAAATAAAGCCTTAATCATTAACGGGCAAATCGTTCGGATGATCAATGCAGCGAATCCTGAAGAAATCGACTATACCGTTTATGGCATAAATAACGCCTTGGTAATCGATAATACAGGTGTTTTTACCACCCGTGAAACTTTATCAAGACACTTACAATCAAAAGGAGTTTCCAAGGTACTACTTACAGCGCCGGGCAAAGAGATGCCTAACATTGTTTTTGGTATCAATCAAAACACATTGAACTTAGATGACGAAAAATTATTCTCTGCAGCATCTTGTACCACAAATGCCATTTCACCCATATTAAAAGTCGTTAACGATGTATTCGGAGTGGTTCGTGGCCATATCGAAACGGTTCATGCCTATACCAATGACCAAAACTTGTTGGATAACATGCATAAGAAACCACGCCGAGGTCGCGCCGCAGCTGTGAATATGGTCATCACTTCAACAGGTGCTGGAAATGCAGTGACCAAAGTTATACCCGAATTACAAGATAAATTAACTGCTAATGCAGTAAGGGTTCCTACACCTAATGGTTCCTTAGCTATATTAAGTCTGGAATTATCGAAAGAAACTTCAGTCGATGAAATTAATAACACCATAAAAAATGCCGCACTAAATGGCGACCTTGTCAATCAAATCTACTACTCCATCGATCCAGAATTGGTTTCCTCAGACATTATTGGAAATACCTGCTGTTCTGTTTATGATTCAAGTGCGACCATAATTGCAAAAAATGGAAAAAACATCGTTCTATATACCTGGTACGACAATGAATTTGGCTATACAAAACAAGTAATCCGCTTGGCAAAATATATTTCTAAAGTAAGGAGAGCAATTTATTATTAATATTTCTCCTGTATTATTTTAATTTAAGTTGTACTCCTATCGCTGTTGATAAATCTAAGTCCGTCAATGCGTTCAAAAACTTATTTTAAGTAATTTTGTTTAAGTAAAAATAATATATAATAAAAATCAAACTATGGCTGATATTTTCGAAAAAATCCAAGCTAACCGAGGTCCAATAGGCCAACATGCAAAGGCTTCTCATGGCTATTTTACCTTTCCGAAACTAGAAGGAGATATTGGGCCGCACATGATTTTTAGAGGTAAAGAAAAATTAAATTGGTCACTAAATAATTACTTGGGACTAGCAAATCATCCAGCAGTTAGAAAAGCTGATGCAGAAGCGGCCGCTAATTATGGTTTCGCCATGCCAATGGGAGCCAGAATGATGAGTGGTAATACTAATGCCCACGAACAATTAGAGAATGAACTTTCTGCCTATGTAGATAAAGAAGATACCATCCTTTGTAATTTTGGATACCAAGCGATCCTTTCTGCCATTGATTGTATAGTAGATCGCCATGACGTTATCGTATACGATTCTGAATCACATGCTTGTATTTTAGATGGCGTACGTTTACACATGGGTAAGAGATATGTTTTTAAACACAACGATATTGAAGATTGTGAGAAGCAATTGCATAGAGCAACTAAACTAGCAAATGAAACTGGTGGCGCAATCCTTGTGATTACAGAAGGAGTTTTCGGAATGCGTGGAGACCAAGGTAAACTGAAAGAAATTGTTGAATTAAAAAAGAAATTCAATTTTAGGTTATTTGTGGATGATGCTCATGGAATTGGGACTTTAGGAGCTAAAGGATCAGGAACTGGAGAAGAACAAAATTGCCAAGACGGCATTGATATTTATTTTGGGACTTTCGCAAAGTCATTTGCGTTGATTGGCGGATTTATTTCAAGCGATGCACAAGTAGTAGAATATTTACGCTACAACATGCGCTCACAAATTTTCGCAAAAGCCTTACCAATTCCGCTAGTTGTTGGATTACTAAAACGCTTAGAATTAATGCGTAACATGCCTGAACTTAAAGATAAACTTTGGGAAATTACCCATGCACTTCAATCAGGCTTAGTAGCAGCTGGATTTGAAATAGGTGAAACAAATACTTGCGTTACTCCTGTTTATTTAAATGGATCCATTCCAGAGTCCACGAATTTAATTTACGATTTACGCGAGAATTATAATATCTTTTGTTCAATGGTTGTATATCCTGTAGTACCAAAGGGAATGATCATTTTACGATTAATACCAACTGCGGTTCACACCTTAGAAGATGTAAAATATACTATCGAAAGTTTTTCTAACATCGTTGGAAAATTGAAGGCTGGAGAATACATGTCTGATGAAATTGCTGCCACTTAAGAGGAAAGCAATAAGAATATTTGACTGGTCTTAATTATACCACGAGATAATTACATTAACCTCTGAGGGGTTAACTATTTTTAACGCTGGATGTAATCCAGCGAAAAAATATGAAACAGTTCCCTTTTTGGCATGTATTTTTATTTAAAATCATGCCAAAAAGATTTTGTGGTAAGAATGCGATCACTCATATAAGATTATTATAACTAAATTTTTGAAGCTAAATTTTTACCCATAAAAAAACCAACATCTTCATGTTGGTTTTTTTATTATCGCCTAGATTGACAAGTTATTTCTTAGCAGCCTTTTTAACGGCCTTAGATTTTTTAATTGTCAAGGTTAATTCTTCCTTTCCGGCCTCGATATCTAAGAGAATGGTATCGCCTTCGGCTAGGTTTGTATTAATTATTTCTTCCGCTAATGGATCTTCAATGAATTTTTGAATAGCTCGTTTTAAAGGTCGTGCCCCAAATTTCTCATCGTAGCCTTTATCAACAATAAAATCTTTCGCTTTTTCGGTCATTTCAATGAAGTAACCTAAACTTTTAATCCGATTGTATAAAAGATCCAATTCCAAATCAATGATTTTATGAATTTCAGGTCTGCCCAATGATTTAAACATAATCATATCATCGACACGATTTAAGAATTCGGGCGAAAATGCTTTACGCAAGGCATTTTGAATTACTGCCTTCGAGTTATCTTCCTTTGAATCCACTTGAGAACGTGTACCAAACCCTACTCCTGTTCCAAAATCTTGTAATTGACGAGCGCCAATATTCGAGGTCATGATAAGGATTGTGTTTTTAAAATCAATTTTACGACCCAGTCCGTCTGTCATGTGACCATCATCTAAAACTTGCAATAATAAGTTAAACACATCTGGATGAGCTTTCTCAATTTCGTCAAGTAATATAATCGAATAAGGCTTTCTTCTCACTTTTTCTGTAAGTTGACCACCTTCTTCATACCCAACATATCCTGGAGGCGCCCCTACTAGTCTAGAAATAGAGAATTTCTCCATGTACTCAGACATATCGATTCTGATAAGGGCATCTTCCGTATCAAAGATATACTTCGCTAATACTTTTGCTAATTGGGTTTTTCCAACTCCTGTTGGTCCTAAAAAGAAAAACGAACCAATCGGTTTATTTGGATCTTTTAAACCAGCTCTATTTCGTTGAATGGCTTTCACTACTTTTCCAACAGCTTCTTCCTGACCAATTACTTTTCCACGGATAATTTCACCCATATTCAATAATTTTCCAGTTTCTGTTTGAGACACCTTATTTACAGGAATACCGCACATCATAGAAACCACTTCTGCAACATCTTCTTCAGTAACAATAATTTTATTTGACTTAGACTCCGTTTCCCAACTATTTTTAGCAAGTTCTAAGGAATCATTAAGCGTTTTCTCTGCATCCCTAAGTAAGGCAGCTTTATCATAAGACTGTGATCGGATAGCATCCATTTTTTCCACATGCATCTCATCTAATTTTCCTTCAATATCAAGAATTTCTTGAGGGACATTAATATTAGTAATGTGCACACGCGAACCCACTTCGTCCAACGCATCAATCGCTTTATCTGGAAGGTGACGATCCGTAATATACCGTTCCGTTAATTTAACACAAGCGTTGATCGCTTCATCCGTATATTCGACAGAGTGGTGATCCTCATAATGTTGCTTAATATTTTGCAGAATTTGAATCGTTTCATCGATCGATGTTGGTTCGATGATAACTTTTTGAAACCTACGTTCCAGTGCTCCATCTTTTTCAATATGCTGACGGTATTCATCAAGCGTTGTTGCTCCGATAGCTTGCAGTTCACCCCTAGCAAGTGCAGGTTTAAACATATTGGAAGCATCTAAGGAACCACTTGCCCCACCCGCACCGATTATGGTATGGATCTCATCGATAAATAGGATAATATCTGGATTTTTCTCCAACTCCTGCATAACCGCCTTCATTCTTTCTTCAAATTGTCCTCGGTATTTTGTCCCGGCTACTAAAGAAGCTAAATCAAGTGATACAATTCTTTTACCAAATAAGATCCGTGAAACTTTACGTTGCATAATTCTTAAGGCTAATCCTTCAGCGATGGCACTTTTACCAACACCAGGCTCACCAATTAAAATTGGATTATTTTTCTTCCTTCTTGAAAGAATCTGACTCACGCGTTCAATCTCTTTTTCCCGTCCTACAATTGGATCTAATTTACCAGCTTCCGCCATTTTCGTTAAATCCCTACCGAAATTATCTAGTACAGGCGTTTTTGATTTTGAATCAACTGGTTTTCTCGGGCTTGGTGAAGAGAAATTTTCTTCGTCATCATTGTTGCTCGGAAACTCCGCTTTCGGAAATTTTTGTGCTTCTATCATAGTTTCATATTCATCTTTAGCGTTATCATAAATAAGTCCATATTTATTCAAAATTTGGCAGGCGGCACAATCCTCGTAGCGTAAAATTGTTAAAAGTAAATGCTCTGTCCCAATAACGGTTGATTTAAAAAGCTTAGCCTCCAGATAAGATTGTTTAATAATATTTTCTGTTTGCTTCAGTAAAGGAATCGTTGATAATTGAGGAGGAGAAGTAGCTGCTGATTTTTTCAAAACCGCCACTAATTCCTTTTTTAATACCAAATGATCTAATTCAAATTCTTTAATAATTTGTATTGCTTTTCCTTCATTTAATTTGAATAAGCCCAATAGCAAATGCTCAGGACTTACAAAATCATTGCATAGTTGTACAGCCTCTTCTCTGCTTAATCGTATTAAATCTTTTACGCGTGGTGAAAATTTTGCCTCCATAGTTGAATTAAGGATGTATTGGAACAAATATAACTATTAAATCAAAATGCATACACCATAATTATTCACAATTTATCATTAAAATTTGTTAGTAATTAACTTTGTATTAACACAAAAAAATGGCTATTTATCACTAATTTTGGAAGCCTAGAAATATAATTCTTGGCAACAAAAAAAACAATTAGTAAGTTATGGCAGAAGGAGAAAGAATAATTCAGATAAACATTGAAGATGAAATGAAATCAGCTTACATCGATTATTCGATGTCTGTTATCGTTTCACGTGCATTACCTGACGTTCGAGATGGATTTAAACCTGTTCACAGAAGGGTTTTATATGGCATGCAGGACTTAGGTGTGTATTCCAATAAAGCACACAAGAAATCGGCAAGAATTGTCGGAGAAGTACTGGGTAAGTATCACCCACATGGAGATAGTTCTGTAT
>Ga0209550_10001744_pt1 | contig 20894 bp, 21 predicted proteins | sample LauGreSuBDMM15SN_2_FD_187567 | JGI IMG/M metagenome (GOLD analysis project Ga0209550, IMG submission 187567) | Freshwater lake microbial communities from Lake Michigan, USA - Su13.BD.MM15.SN (SPAdes) (version 5) | ecosystem: Environmental > Aquatic > Freshwater > Lake | place: Lake Michigan... | reverse complement strand
ATTCGCGCCCGATGCTTTTGATTTCGCCATAACCGTCACCTTTTCAATAAGACCAGAAAATACAATCAATGTAGAGTTTAAGGAACGTTAAATCAACGTCCGAGTTTAACTGCCATACGTCTCAAATGACTCAGTCCGCGCAAATCTAACGCCACGTACCTGTGCTGGCCAGAAGTCTGTCGCGCTAAAAATATAGAATGCTTTCGAACACTCAAGATCGAAGCCGCAGCAAATCCCAAAGGACCTCCTATCGCAAAGCCAGCGAGCGCGAGCGAGAAAAAACCAGCTCGTGGTGGATCGATCGGTCCTTGGAGCTGCATCAACGACACAAAATCACCGCTCGACTCATAGAATCCCACGACATCTGGCACCGGACCTGCCACGATGTCGCACACGCTCAATACTTGGCCATCCCTGTCCTGCGCAATGGGGCTCGACCGAGCCCACTTTTGGTCTGATGCGCCGCCACCGTTGTTTCCTCGGTGATCGGGCTTCGCGGACGCGCTGGACGCAACGTCGTCTTGATGATGCGCAGTCGCTGCCTTTCGTGCGGGCTTCTCGACAGGCGCGGGCGCAGCGACCTTTCTCGTCGGTTTTCCAAGACGTGCTGGCGTCGCTGCTTTTGCGGGACGCTTCACAGGCTCTTTGGGTACGCTGGATTTCGCAGGCTTGGACTCAACCGACTTACGAGTAGCCTTAACTGGAGTAGCCTTAACTGACTTCTGAGCCTTTGCGTCGCGGACAACTTTCTTCACGGAATCTTTGGCGTTTGCTTTACGGCTCCGCGCGGCCGACGTGCTCGTCTTGGGCATCCCAGGCAGAACGCTCTTACGCTTGTTAGACTGCGCTGGACTCCTATCGAGCGGGTTAATACTCACTGTCTTCTTTATCCGGGTCGTGGCCATGTTTGTTCTCTATCGTTGAGCGATTTCGTTTGCGAGTGCGCGGTAATCGACCGAAGCTGCACAAGAGGCATCATATTCAAGCACAGGCATACCATATGAAGGTGCTTCGGCTAAGCGAATATTTTCCCGAATCAATGTCTGCAGAACCTGAGACCCAAAACGCTCAGTTAACAGTTCCAGTACATCTTTTGAGTGCCTAGTCCGAGCGTCGACGCGAGAGGCTAAAAATCCAAGGATTTTTAAATCAGGATTCAATACTTCTTGAATTTCATCGACGAATAACATTAGCTGCGCAACCCCCGACAACGTCAAAACGTGTGTCGTAACAGGAATAAGAACTTCTTTGACTGCGACGAGCGCATTTAAGGTCACAACACCCAGAGTGGGGGGCGTATCGATCAAAATGTAATCCCAGCGGGTGCTATCAAGCTTTGCCAATCTACGCTTTAAAATCGAATCAATCGCCAACTTCCCGCCCAACGCCTTTTCGACATTAGCCAAATCTTGACTCGCTGCGATCACGCCTATGTTCGGTGTAGCGCAGGGGCCGATCAACTTTTCAACAGACGTACTTTCAGTCAATAATTTGAAAGCGCCGTCTAATGGCTCTCCTGCCTGCAACCACTGGCTAGCGTTCGCTTGCGGATCTAGGTCGATCACCAGCACCCGCCGCCCCATCTCTGCAAGCGCGGCAGCTAAATTCACGACAGTGGTTGTCTTCGCACAGCCACCTTTCTGATTCGCAACCGCGATTGTTCGCATGGGAAAACCCTAAGAAAAATGCTCTCTATTTGGCCACGGTATCCATGGCTTTGCGCAAGCTGGCAGGACGCATATCTGTCCAATGCTGATCAATGTACTGCGTAACCTCATCTTTGGAACCCGCAAAACCTTTTTCGTACCACCCAGCCGGTACCGCTTTTTGCTCAGGCCAAATTGAGTATTGTTCTTCGTCGTTGATGATGACTTTAAATCGATCGCCGTCAATCGTATAAGCGTCCACGCGGACCGTTGCTTTTTCTACCATGATTGATCACTTTTGCTAAAAAGACTAAGTTGACTAAAAATATGTGTGGTCACAATGCCTTGCGCGCATCAGGCCTCTGCCAAACTAATCAGCAACCCCCACTAACTCTACACTGAGTCAGCCTTGCTGTGCTCGCAAAACCTCATGTTTGGCCGCAGCAGGTGCGTCTGAGAACCGCCCCCCACCCCGACAAAAGACATGCGTTCAAGGCTAACCAGGGGGCCTTGGCCCCCTTTGTTTTAAAGGTTAAATCTTGTCTGCGAGCACTGCTAGCAGTCGTTTCGCCGTATCGCTTTCGTCTCGCAGGCCCTTCTCGTTCAACACGGTCACCTCAGTATCATTCCCACGAGCAACTAAATGAATCCGATAGGTGGGTGCCTTGCCCGGATCTTTCGCCCCAAACAAGCGGCTCAGGAAATTAGGATCTTCGCGTTTAAAGCCTGTATCACTATCCACGTAACGAACGTAATAGTCACCCGCCGAGCGGTCGCGATCGTCCACCGCGAAACCACCTGAGTCTAGCGCCACACCAACCCGCCGCCAAGCACGATCAAAACTTTCGCTAATAATCAGCACCGACTTATCTGTTGTTGGGGTCACAACCTTAGGGCCTTGGGGATTCGCTGCGGCCTGCGCCATCTTCTTGCGTGCGCCGTCGACATCCTCACCCATGAATACCATCAAGCGTGCGAGCATCGCTGCATTGAGACCTGGATCTTCTTTCCCGCGCATCCATCGGATCTCCGTACCGTCCGACGCAGTCGCCATCTCGTCCATATGCTGATGCGAAATATAAACCTCGGTACGTGTGCCCGCGCGCTCTATCCGCGTACGGAACTTGTCACGCGTGCCGCTATCCCACAAACCTCGCAACGCCGCACCTAGCGCCTGACGAATCCAGCTTTCGGGAATTTTGGCGCGGTTCTCAGCCCAGTTTGTGACGAGCAGACCTGCCTTCGGATCCGTTACATCCAATGTGAATCCGTTTTCACTCCAGAAATCAGCAGCGAGCGAAAAAACTTTATCCGCCGGCAGATCGACCGACAACCAACGCAAATCACCGTCACGCATGACGCGCATGTCATTGCGCGTGGGCAGCACCGCTGACTGCGACGCGCTCGCACCCTTGACCGCAGCCTGTTGTCCAGCTTGCTGAAACTGATTGAAGGTCGTGGAGCCACCGGCAGGCGCGCGATAACGAGGATCGCTCGCCGCTTGCGTCATATCCGGGGGGATACTCAGCGGATCGGCCATCACTACGCTTTTGTAGTCAACGGAGTTATCGCCATCCAGCACGGAGCGCATTTGGGCACAACCGCTCATTACCACGAGCCCTAGCAGGGCCGTCACTTTAAGAAATTTCACGTTGAAGCCTTGGGTTTTCATCTTAGAGCAGTCCTGCCTGGACCATCGCGGCCCGCAGTGGTGCATGAAACTGCGCACTCAGTTCAACTAACGGCAGTCGGATCCCGTTGGGAATACGACCCATTTGATGCAACGCCCACTTCACGGGGACAGGATTCCCTTCGAGAAACAAGAGCTTATTGAGCGGCCCAAGCAGTCCGTTAAGTTCGCGCACCTTTGCGACATCACCTTTGAGCGCCGCGGCACACATGTCATGCATCGCGCGCGGTGCGATATTGGCTGTCACGGAAATATTGCCTCGGCCACCCAACAGGATCAACGCCGCAGCCGTCGCATCGTCGCCACTCAGCACAGCGAAGCTAGCAGGCAGGTCACGGATCAATAAGGCTCCGCGACCAATATCCCCCGTCGCATCTTTGATTCCGATAATTCCTGGGACCTGAGCCAAACGCACGACGGTGTCATGCGCAAGATCTGCAACAGTGCGACCAGGAACGTTATACAAAATTGTTGGTAACTCAACCGCCTCTTGGATCGCTCTGAAGTGCTGGTACATGCCCTCCTGAGAGGGTTTGTTGTAGTAAGGCACAACAGACAACCCCGCATGCGCGCCGACTTTGCGAGCGTGGTCAGCAAGATGAATCGCTTCGGCAGTTGAGTTTGCGCCGACACCCGCAATAACTGGAATACGACCTGCAGCGTGCACAACAGCCAAGCGAATGAGCTCTGCGTGCTCGTCTACGTCAACGGTAGGGGATTCACCAGATGTTCCCACGATCACCAAGGCATCCGTCCCTTCTTTTGCGTGCCAATCGATCAGCGCTTTAAAACTGTCGTAATCGACACCGCCATCAGGATGCATGGGGGTCACAAGAGCAACCATACTCCCCTGAAACTGGGGGCTGTTTTTAGATAAGGTCGTAGCCATAAATATTCTTGGGTCCGGAGCACACTTAGGGGCGCGCAAGCGCCATTAAAAATAGTGTGTAAGTTTAACGGATAAGCAGCAAAACAATAGCGAAAACCTATAGAAATAAACGCACGACCCACTCCCCCAACCCGACAATTGGAGAAATGAGCGTGGTCAACATACCTGTCGCCAAGAGAGCAATCACGATCCACATGCCATAGGGCTCCATGCGACCGTATTGCCAAGCCAAGCGGTTAGGCAGTAGGCTGAACAGCACGCGACCACCATCTAGCGGCAAAATAGGCAATAAATTCAAGGCCATGAGCACTAAGTTAATGTGAATGCCCGCCTGGCACATTTCAAACAAAAACCCGGCTCGCTCTCCACTCTCGAAGAGAATCCGCAACCCAATTGCCCACGCAATCGCCATCAAAAGATTCGCTGCGGGCCCGGCTAGTGCCACCCAAAGCATGTCATGCTTGGGCCGACGTAACTGTCCAAAATTCACGGGTACAGGCTTGGCCCAGCCAAACAGCAGCGCCGGTCCGCCGAGGAGCTTAGAAAGCAACAAAATCCCGACGGGAACCGCGATGGTTCCGATAGGATCGATATGTTTAAGCGGATTGAGGGTCACGCGGCCTTCAAGCGTAGCGGTGGCATCCCCGAACAGACGGGCGATATACCCGTGCGCGGCCTCGTGCAGAGTAATCGCAAAAAGGACTGGTAAGGCATAGACCGTCAAGGTCTGGATAATTTCACTCATCCACGAATTGTAGTGTCTAAACTATTTAACCGTGCGACAGGCCGAGCAATGCAGGATCCCCTAGGCCAAGCCGCACGATTTGTGGGGTATCTCCCGTTAAGTCGATCACCGTCGTGGGCTCAAGCGCACAGGCACCCGCGTCAAGGACGCCAGCCAAGCGATGCTCATACCGTTCACGTATTTCGGCAGGGTCATTCAAGGGATACGCATCTCCTTCGGGGATGAGCGTCGTAGACAACAATGGCCCATCCGCATATTCAAGTAGCGCTAAGGTCACAGGGTGATTAGGCACGCGCACGCCGATAGTCTTGCGCGAAGGATGCGAAACCCGCCGAGGTACCTCGCGCGAGGCATCAAGAATAAAGGTCCAAGGACCGGGCGTCGCCAGCTTGAGTAAGCGAAATTGTGCGTTGTCGACACGAGCAAATTGACTGATCGCCGCCAGGTCACGGCATAGGACGGTCAAGTGATGGCGATCGTCGAGCCCCCTTAACTTGCGCAGCGCTTGCGCCGCCCGATGGTCATCTAGCCTGGCAACTAAGGCATAACTAGAGTCGGTCGGGACAGCCAAGATTGCGCCCTCTTGCAAAAGCTGAGCGGCTTGTTTCATCAGGCGAGGCTGCGGATGACTGGGATGCACGACGAACAGCTGCGACATGAGGCGTATGTCCAATACAAGGAAACGCGGGACGGTTAGAATACGGGCTCAATGTCCCCGTAGCTCAATTGGATAGAGCACTCGCCTTCTAAGCGAGCGGTTGTGAGTTCGATTCTCGCCGGGGGCGCCACAAAACCTCGGTTTATTGCACGACTTTAGCTTTGTCTCTTAGCGTTTTGACGTATTCAAAGCGTTGCTGTTGCAAAAGCATCTGACGAATATCGTTTTTAGCGAGATCGAAACTTGGGGCAAGAAAAGCGCGCTTATCCTCTAGTTTGATAATGTTCCAACCAGTGGAGGTCTGAATTGGGGCGGCAGACAGCCCACCTTTTGTCAGATTCACCATCACATTTGAAATGGCCGGCAAAATTTGAGCGGCAACGACCCAGCCCACCTCGCCAGAGTTCTTTTTGCTCGGGTCAAGCGACAGCTCACTGGCTAATTTCGCAAAAGACTCACCTTTCTTCAAACGAGCCAAAACTGCCTTGGCTTCTGCTTCAGTTGCCGTCACGATCAGGCTCAACCGATACTGCTGCTCATCCTTCATTGCGGTGATCTGGCGGTCGAATTCCGTCTTTAAGGCCGCCTCCGTGAGAGGGTTGCGCCGAGCGTAATCGTTCAATAATATTTCGACCATGAAGGTCTGCCTCACTTGGGCCCACTGCGCCTGCGCGTCAGGGGTCTTGTCGAGGCCTAACCTCGCAGACTCTTGTGCAAGCACTTCTCGGTTAACCAGTTCGTCTTGAATCGCTTGACGTAGCTCGGGGGTATCGCGTTGCCCCTGCGCAATATTCACGCGCACATTCTGGTCGAGCAGTGTCTGAGGAATCACCACGCCGTTTACCGCAGCGGCGGCACCAGCGGGCTTGCTCTGCGCGTGGGCCAAAGAAACAGCTGAGCCCGCCATCAACAGCGCCGCAAAAACTTTTAAGAAATGTTGGTTCATATGCTTATTAGTACGAAAGCGTGCGCAAAGGCACAAATTAAAATTTGTTTAGCGAACGACCCGATTATAGGCGCAGGCTCGTGTGCGTAGGCCATGCATTATCTGTTATGTTGACGCGATTCGTGTGACACCACACCTTCCGGCACAACCAATAGGGATTCGAACACGTTATGAATGCTGACTTGCTCAAAGCTTTCGCTCCCACAGGTGCTCTACGCGCTTCGCTGAACGTTGGTAACCCCGTGCTTGCCAACTTAGACAAAGCAGGTAGGCCATTCGGTATATCCATCGACCTTGCACGCGCGCTTGCCGACAAGCTAGGCGTGCCCTGCGAACTTATCGTGAACGAAACCGCAGGAAAATCTGTCGCCACAGTTGAAGCTGGCCGCGCCGATATCGGTTTTTTTGCCATCGATCCAGAAAGAGGAAAAGACATTGCCTTCACCGCCGCTTATGTCTTGATCGAAGGGTTTTACATGGTGCGCAGCGACTCTCTCATTACCAGTAACTCGGACGTGGACGCCTCTGGAAAACAAGTCGTTGTAGGCAAAGGGAGTGCCTACGATTTGTTTTTAACGCGCCACCTCAAACACGCCACGATTATTCGCGCAGTCTCGTCTCAGGCGGTCATTCCAGACTTTCTCGCTCAGCACATCGAGATCGCTGCTGGCGTCAAACAACAACTCGAAGCCGACACCAAAGAAGTGACTGGTCTTCGTATGCTGACTGAACGCTTCATGGTCATTAACCAAGCCATGGGAGTGCCAAAAACCAAGGGAACGGCGGCAGCTGTTTATTTGCGTCACTTTGTAGAAGAGATGAAAGCAAAAGGATTCGTGAAGGATTCCATGACCCGTCATGGCATTCAGGGCGCAGGTGTTGGCTATGCCGCGAATCCTGACAAAGACCCCCTGGAAGTGACGAGTTAACGGCTACAAGTAAGGTGAGGCAAGCCAAACGATCTTGTCTCGCAGTCGTAGCAGGAATGATCGGCGCCTCAACGAACGTATTGTGATGCGTTCACCCTTCGCAATTGTTGCATCGATGCGTGCATCCAACTGCTGAGTCAAGTTGCGATCGTACACCTCAAGATCCAACTCAAAATTCAATCGCAAACTACGAGGATCGAGATTAGAAGATCCAACATAAGACCAACCTCCATCGACGGTGAATAGCTTGGAGTGATCGAAGGTCCCTGAAGCTCGCCAAACACGACAACCCGTCAAAATCAGCTGATCGATCTGCGCCATCATGGCGGCATGCACCAACTTAAGATTGTTGGCGCCGGGTATCACAATATCGACGCATACCCCTCGCCGCGCCGCAGTCGCTAAGCCGTCCACCAACGACACATCAGGCAAAAAATAAGGGCTCTGAATCCGAACATGTCGCTGCGCGATCGAAAGCGCGCCGAGCAACATGTCATGCGTACTCCCGAGCGTGGAGTCTGGACCCGACGGCACACAACGCAACGGGACACCACCCTCTTCTAAAAAATCTGCGGAGTTGCTTGGGAACCAGACTGGGTCCGATAACTTTTCTTGAGTCGTAAACTGCCAGTCATGCGCAAAGCAAAGCATTAACTGGTAGACGACCGGGCCACTCACCTGGAAGTGCGCATCGTGAGTGACATTCTCTTTGGCAATCGCGGTGACAAAGCCCGCCCTGATATTCATGCCGCCGGTAAACCCATGTGTGCCATCGATCACCAACAACTTTCGGTGACTGCGCAGGTTGGCATATACCAATCGCACACCGATGACAGGACGCATAAAACGCGCAGTCCGCACACCACCTTTTTCAAGCATGTGCACAATAGACGTACGAGAATACTTCGCACCGATTGCGTCGATCAATACGCGCACAGCGATACCCCTCGCATGGGCATCAATCAGCGCCTGAGCGAGCTCCACCCCCACTTCATCATGATCAAAGATATAGCTTTGCAAGACAATCGAACGCTGTGCGCCTTTGATTGCCTCAAGCATGGCTGGATATGTTTCATCGCCACCATCGAGCAAGCGAATCGCATTCAAGCCTACCAACTTAAAGTCACTCACGCGATCGCCCAGCGCTTTCAACGCTGAGAACTGCGCACCAGAAACCGACGCGACATCCTCAACGAGCAATTGATGAATGACTTCCTGCGAAATCGACGAATCGGCACGCAGCCGCGAAAGGCGTTGCTTACGCACACGATTGATGCCTGCGACTAAATACAACGCTGCACCAAATAGCGGGGAAAAAAGCACGACAGCAACCCAACCTATCGCCGCCCGCACGTCCTGTTTGGTCATCGCCGCATGGATTGCGGCAGCCGTACTCGCCGCGCCTGAAATAACAAACAGAATATGCGGCCAATACTCCGTTAGCACTTGCTGAACGCTATGCACGGCATCCCCTATCCCGTAGGCCACCGACCCCGCCCGCGGGCACGATAAGCTTGGCCAAACATGCTAGAATACTGCTCCTGTGGTGGGCGTAGCTCAGTTGGTAGAGTCCCAGATTGTGATTCTGGTTGTCGCGGGTTCGAGCCCCGTCGCTCACCCCAGTTCTAGCGCCGTGCTGCTGGGATGCACCACAAAAACTCACCACACGACCTCTCTCGAGGGCCAACTTCAGCGTCCCACCTTCTTGCGCCACGCGTCAAAATCAATCGTCGTCTGCGGGTCCGTATTGGGATACAAGCCCATCGTCGTTCGACCTTTTTTGACTTCCTCTGTCACAAAATCCTCAAACACTGTCATTTCAAACGCTTCATTCGCCAACTCCTCGGCGAGGTGGGCAGGCACCACCAACACGCCGTCGGCATCCCCTACGATGACATCACCCGGAAAAACAGGCGCATCACCACAGCCGATCGGGACATTAATATCGATCGCATGATGGTGCGTGAGGTTTGTCGGGGCAGACGGGCGCTGGTGATAGGCGCCAATCCCTAATTCCGCAATTTCGGCTGAGTCCCGAAAACCACCATCGGTGACGACTCCCGCAACACCGCGCGCCTGGAGCCGGCCCACCAGAATGCCACCGGCCGACGCCGCCCGAGCGTCTTTACGACTATCGATAACCAGCACAGCACCAGCGGGGCATTCATCAATGGCTTTGCGCTGGGGATGTGAACGATCTTTGAAGACCTCAATACCATTGAGATCTTCACGCGCGGGAATATAGCGCAGGGTGTAAGCCTCCCCCACCATGTTTTTGGTCGACTTCGACAAACGCTGAACGTTCTGCACAAATTGCGAGCGCAGGCCTCGTTTGAACAAACAAGTCCCAAGAGTTGCTGTGCTCACGTGCATCAGTTTTTCGCGCGTCGCTGCAGAGAGTTTGCTCATGTTGTCGCCTATTAATAAATATCAGGTTCAGGCACGGGAGCACCGAAATCGGTGCGCAAGAAATCGAAGTCGCAGCCTTCATGCGCTTGTTGGATATGTTTCGAAAACATCCAACCATAGCCTCGCTCGTAGCGAGGCGCTGGCGCTTTCCAGGCGGCTTTCCGTCGTGCAAATTCTTCATCTGAAATTTCAAGATTAATCGTACGCGCTGGAACGTTTACGGAAATCATGTCGCCATTCTTAACCAACGCTAACGGACCACCCACATAGGACTCGGGCGATATATGCAACACGCAAGCACCATAACTCGTACCACTCATGCGCGAATCGGAGAGGCGCAACATATCACGCACTCCCTGCTTGAGGAGCTTCTTAGGCATAGGCAACATGCCCCACTCAGGCATGCCGGGCCCGCCCTGCGGCCCCGCGTTACGCAAGATCAGGACATGATCTGCAGTCACGTCTAAATCGTCATCATCAATCACAGCCTTCATCGACGCGTAATCGTCAAACACCAACGCAGGTCCTGTGTGTTGGTGTAAATGTGCGGGACAGGCACTAGGCTTGATGACGCAACCATCAGGAGCCAGATTGCCTTTCAAGACAGCTAACGCACCCTCGGCATAAATCGGATTATCGAGCGGACGAATCACGTCATCGTTATACACCGCAGCACCTTCAATATCCTCACCGAGCGTTTTGCCGCTGACGGTCAGCGCATCCAAGTGCAAATGTTGTTTGATGCGATTCATCAAGGCCGGTAGACCTCCCGCATAGAAGAAGTCTTCCATCAGGTACTGATCACCACTTGGGCGCACGTTTGCAATCACGGGAATGATCCGACTGAATCGATCAAAATCCGCCAGATCGATATCGCAACCCGCGCGCTTAGCCTGGGCAATGACATGGATGATCGCATTGGTTGAGCAACCCATCGCCATCGCCACAGCAATCGCGTTTTCAAAGGCAGCATGCGTCTGGATTTTGGAGGGTGTGAGATCCTCCCAAATCATATCGACAATGCGGCGACCCGACTCTGCGCTCATCCGCACATGGTTGGAATCGGGTGCAGGAATCGAAGACGCACCAGGCAAGGTCATCCCCAGCGCCTCCGCGATAGCTGTCATGGTACTGGCCGTTCCCATTGTCATGCAGGTGCCATGACTACGCGCAATTCCACCTTCGATTTCGATCCATTCTTTTTGATTGATCAGACCTGCACGACGGTCATCCCAGTACTTCCAGGCATCAGATCCCGACCCGAGCACTTTGCCGTGCCAGTTACCGCGCAACATGGGGCCCGCTGGAACATAAATGGCTGGCAACCCCGCGCTGGTCGCTCCCATCAACAACGCGGGCGTCGTCTTGTCGCACCCCCCCATCAACACAGCGCCATCAATCGGATGACAGCGCAGTAATTCTTCGACGTCCATCGCCAACAGGTTGCGATAGAGCATGGTTGTCGGCTTGACATATTGCTCTGCCAGAGACTGAGCCGGCAGTTCAATCGGAAATCCGCCCGCCTGAAACACACCGCGCTTGACGTCTTCGACACGTTGCTTGAAGTGACTGTGGCAAGGATTGATGTCTGACCAGGTATTGACAATTGCAACCACAGGCTTGCCCGCCCAGTCCTCTGGCCCATAACCCATTTGCATCGCACGCGAGCGGTGCCCAAATGATCGCAAATCGTCGGGCGCAAACCAACGCGCACTGCGCAAACTTTCTGGTGTTTTAACGCGCTTGCCATCTTTGGACTGGGTCATAAACAGGGTTCCTTTCAGCGTGTTGACGATAACGAGATACTAGCCCGACTTCGGGCAAACTTTTTCTTTGAAGACAGCGTCTGTTTTAATTTTCCAAACGCGACCACCGTTACCCTGTGTAAAGAAGGGTTCAATTTCCCTCAAGAAAGGGTAGGCGGCTGGACCCCAATCGTCAGACCGGAGCCAAAACACCTTATCGCTGGTTTCGCACAATCGTGGCACGAGAGCATGCTCGGTAATGAGCACTACGTTTCCGATTGAGGGATTGAACTTTGCCGCATCTACGAGCTCGTTGCGCCAGTTATCACGCTTAGGTAAGGACGGCCAGTTTTCAACGACCCAAGCTGAGGTTCGGTTGCCGACATAGAAAGGCAGATCAAACGGATAGGCACGCAGGTACACCAACGTGTCATCTGCTTTCCACTGTGCAGCTACCGCCGCGCCTGCATCGTTTGCACTGTCTTTTTGAATGAATCGAAATACCATTAGACCGACGACACACGCGATCGCCGAACCCACCACAAAGCCACGAATCACTGCGAGCGTAAATGCGGAACCGCGGGCCTGTCGAATGGCCCACAACCCCTCTGCCACCAACACGGCCAAGGGAACTAACGCCGGGACCGTATAACCAATTAACTTAGACGCCGGGATAGAGAAGAAAACCAAAATCAAAAAGAACCATATGACCATAAGCACGCCGAGCGTGGCACCAGGCGATTTCCAAAACGTCCGGTTCATGATTCCAATCAAACCCAAAGACCACGGTAAAGTCATTCCAAAAACAACGGGAATATAAAACCAGACGGGCTGAGGGTTATTAAAGCTCTCGCCAACGAAGCGCTCAAACTGTTGATGTATGAAGTAATAATCAAAAAATCCGGGGAACTTTTGCTGCATAAACCAAAACCATGGCACAGCAAGTACAAAGAAAAAAACAACCGCAGGTGGCCACAACAACACAGCCAAACTGCGCCAACGCCCTGTCAACACCACCCAAAAAAACAGCACACCCCCGGGCAAGACAACACCAATCAAGCCTTTGGCAAGCATCCCTAGCGCAGCAGCGGTCGCCGCCGCAAGCATCATCGACTTGTAGGAGGCACCCGCTTCACCGCGCAACACCGCTTCCGCACCCGCGAGGACGGTCAGACTGATCATGCCAGCCACCAACATATCCAAATTTGCGTATTGCGCTGCGCCGTAAAAATAAGGCATGGTGATGAGCGCGATAAACGTCAAGGTCGCGATCGGCACGCCACGGTACTTGCGTACAAAAAAATAAGCCGCGGTCGCGGTCGACCATGCGGTCAGCACGGAGGGCATTCTTGCCGCCCATTCATTGCGCCCAAACAGCATGAAGGAAAGCTGATCTAGCCAATAAAAAAGTGGAGGCTTATGAAAATAAGGCATGCCATTCATCAACGGCACCCAGAAACTATCTGCACGCGCCATATCCCAGGCCACGCCCACGTAGCGGCCCTCGTCGGGAAGGTGCAAGTCTCTCACCCAGGCTAAGCCACAAAGCCATAAAGCAGCTCCGAAGAGCAACCAAGGCACGGCCTGAGGCCCTTGGCAAAACGCCCAGACACGATTTATGAGTATTTTCATCTGTGCTTAGTAAGTCGTAGTCTCACGATTGTAGGTCAGACTGCTAGCCATCGTCAGAGGGGCTTTACTCGTGTAGAGGAAATATTGACGACCGGACAAAAACGCGTTTTAGAGTATCGTACCGAAAGAATATTATTTTTCATTGTTTTTAAGTCTCAAACCACGTTTCAACATAATGAAAACTGCAACAACTGCGATCGACTTCAAACAAGCACTTTTCTCTCCACGTGCGGTAGCTCTTGTCGGAGGCTCTCGTAATTTGCAGAAAAATACTGCGCGACCCATGCGCTTTAGGCGCAAACATGGGTTCGCGGGGCAGATTTACCCAATTAACCGCACGCAGTCTGAAATCATGGGAGCAAGGGCCTACGCAGACCTTTCTGAACTGCCCGACCCCACAATTTACTCCGATGGCTTTAGAGAAACCGGACAAGCCAAAAAAGTCATCGCTGTGGATGGATTGGTGAGATTGGCATGACAACCCAAGGCGACACAGTGCCGCAACACTCGAGCTCGCCCGAAAAAAATGTACTTGGTTTGGCGCGATTTCTGGGGATTGCTCAAATCTGCTCCTATGGCACGATTTATTACGCCTTCCCGCTCATTGTTCTAGCGATGCAACAAGAGCTAGGCTGGTCAAAGTCGGATGTGTACGGTGCACTCACGGTAGGCTTATTACTGGCTGCAGCGTTGGCCTACCCTGTTGGGGTGGCGATCGACCGAGGCTTTGGTCGGCACGTCCTGTGCTTTTGCTCCATCATCGCGGCCTTGTTGTTTATTGCCTGGTCGACCGTCACAAACCTTTTTGTCTTCTATGTGATTGCGGCTGCGATGGGCGCACTGCAGGCGGCGATTTTGTATGAATCTGCATTCGCAGTCTTGGCGCGACGTGTGGGTCCACAACACTCCCGTGCAGGCATCACAACCATCACGCTCTGGGCAGGTTTTGCCAGTACGGTTTTCATCCCGCTCGAACAATTCTTAATGGATGGTTGGGGTTGGCGCGCCTCTCTGTGGGTCTTGGCCGCCGTCAACCTCGCTTGTGCCGCCGGCTACTGGCACTGGATTAGGCCAGAACGAGATGCCGTACATGCCGCACAGGCCGACACAAAAGCTGAGAACATTGCCCGCGATAAATCTATTATCCATGCGGCGTTGCGTAACACCGTATTCTGGTTGCTCTTGATCGCGCTCACGGTCTACTCCATGGTCTTTTCTATCTTTACTTATCATATGTACCCCATGCTGCTTGACAAGCAAATCCCCGTAGGAGAAGTTGTTTTCGCGTTGTCGATTATTGGACCCGCGCAAGTGCTGGGCAGAATCATTATTAGTCGCTTCGCCAGCCGAGTATCCATGCGTACGCTAGGCTCAATCATGCTGAGCCTTTTCCCGTTTATCTTCGCTGCCTTCATCCCTGACTCACCCGGGTTCCTTTTCATTGCAATCCTGTTCGCTATCTACGGAATCGTAAACGGTGTCTTCACCATCGTGCGCGCGCAAGTCGTTCCGGAAATGCTGAGCAAGCACGCCTATGGCGCGCTCAACGGACTCATCACCATCCCCACGATCGTCGCACGTGCCGTCGGACCTGTCCTCGCGGCCTGGCTATGGGCGATTGATCAGTCTTACGATATCGTCCTGATTGCTCAAGTCGGTGCTGCGGTACTTCTGGCCGTATTGTTTTGGGCGGCCAACATCACTAGCCGACTGCATCCGCCGTCTCTTTAACCCTCCCTCGACTGAATTGAGGCTCACATGAATGCTCGATCGCACACGTCTACTGCTGAACCCACATCCGACATCGTTTCTATGGACGCCGTTGGCCTATCCAAAGCGATTCATCGACGCGACATATCCTGCGTCGAAGTGCTTGATGCCTACTTAGCGCAAATCGACCGCCTTAATCCGCAGGTCAATGCCATCGTAGCCATGCCTGCCCGAGAGGGCTTACACGCGCAAGCAACAGAGCGCGACAAGCAACTGGCTAACAAGCAAAGTCTCGGTCCGCTACATGGCTTTCCACAAGCCCCAAAGGACATCGCGCCCTTAGCGGGTCTGGTCACCACCAATGGATCCCCTATTTTTGCGGGTCAAATCACAAAAGTAGATTCGGCTGCGAATGCGCGAGTCCGAGAAAGCGGTGCAATCTTCATTGGACGAACAAACTCGCCAGAGTTCGGGCTCGGTGCCCACACCTACAACCGTGTCTATGGCATCACCCGTAATGCATTCAACCCCGCACACTCAGCCGGCGGCAGCAGCGGTGGCGCAGGCGTGGCGCTCGCCCTACGCATGCTTCCCGTCGCCGACGGTTCAGACATGATGGGCTCGCTACGCGTGCCGGCCGCATTCAACAACGTCTTCGGTTTTAGGCCCTCCGTTGGGTGTGTGCCACACGGCCCGGGCGATGACGTATTTTTTCAGCAATTCAGTGTGACGGGTCCGATGGCGCGCAACGTTCCAGACCTTGCCCTGCTATTGGGCGTTCAAGCAGGCTTTGATCCCCGACTCCCACTGACCCGTCGGCAAGATGACCCACGCCTCTTCGCTCAACCCTTAGAGCGCGACCTGCGCGGCGTGCGCGTCGGCTGGCTGGGTGATCTGGGCGGCCACCTGCCCATGGACCCTGAGTTATTGGCGCTGACACAAGATTCGCTAGAGCATTTCAAAGCGATCGGATGCGTCGTGGAGGCCGCAACACCACGCTTCGATTTTGAACAACTATGGCGCGCCTGGATTACGCTACGCAGCTTCACCTTTTCAGGCGGACACGCGCAGCACTACCACGACAGCGCACGACGCAGCCAGCTCAAGCCTGAAGCGATTTGGGAAATCGAGCGCGGTCTCGCGCTGACTGGACCAGAGATCTTTGAGGCAGCAAAAGTTCGGACGGCTTGGTACCACGAGTTGGTGCGACTCTTTCAGCAGTTTGACTTTCTTGTCATGCCAACTACTCAAATTTTTCCGTTTGAGGCACAAGAGTATTGGCCAAAAGAGCTCGCCGGCAAGAGGATGGACACCTACCACCGCTGGATGCAATCCGTCGTTCCAGTCACCATGACGGGCTTACCCACGTTGGGTGCCCCCGCAGGCTTTGGAACTGCGGGCTTACCGGCCGGCATCCAAATGATTGGCCCCGCCCAGACAGACTTCTCGGTTTTGCAATTAGGTCACGCCTACGATCTAGCGAGCCAATACTCGCGGGTGCGAAGCCCCCTACTCGATTAGCCGTAAGGTCTATTCTGACGGACCGATCGAGGCAAGTTAATATCTCGTTGATGAACCAGACCGCACCGATCGCACTTGTTACAGGCGCAGCCAAGCGCTTGGGCAGACATATTGCACTCGCTCTCGCGCACGAGGGGTGGGATATCGTCGTGCATTATGGTCGTGCGCAAGATGAAGCGACGCAGCTCGTCCAAGACATTAGAACCTTAGGTCGACGCGCTTGCGCAGTGCAGGCTGACTTAAGCGATCCCTCGCAAGTCGATACCCTCATCGAACGATGCATAGCCGACATCGGTCTGCCAGAGTGTCTCGTCAATAATGCCTCGATGTTCGAATACGACGATGCCAAGACATTTACGTGCGCCAAGCTTCAAGCGCACATGCAAGTCAATGCGGCGGCCCCCGTTGCACTCGCTAAAACACTTCACCAAGCGCACTGTGCAACGACGCCGCACTCGGTAACCCCAGCGGTCGTCATCAACATATTGGATCAAAAGCTCGCCAATCCCAATCCAGACTTTCTGTCCTACACGCTCTCCAAAGCCGCCTTGCAAGAAGCTACCCGTTTGCTTGCTCAAGCACTTGCACCGCAATGTCGTGTGGTGGGCTTGGCGCCTGGCTTGACTCTTGTATCGGGCGATCAGACCGAAGTTGGCTTCCACGCCGCCCATCGTCGAACGCCGCTTGGAAAATCTTCCACACCCGACGACATTGCCCAGGCTGTTGTCTATCTCGCACGCGCGCACGCCATCACAGGAACAACACTTTTTGTGGATGGCGGCCAGCACCTTAAACCTTCGGAACGTGATGTCATGTTCCTGACTTCCTGAACCCCTCCATGATCCCAATCTCTGCGCAACACCCAAGCCTTCATCACTGCCGACGCCTCTTCCTCCGTGATTTTGAAGTAAATATGAATATTGGAGTGCACGACTTTGAAAAGAAAGGCGAGCAACGCGTCATCGTGAACGTTGATTTATACGTACCGCTACAAAACAATACCCCGCAGTCGGACGATCTAGCGGAGGTGGTCGATTACAACTTCATGCGCCAGACAATTGCAAACATCATCGCGGGTGGGCACATATATCTACAAGAAACGCTTTGCGATGAAATTGCAGCGAGGATGCTTGCGCACCCCCTTGTCTTTGCCACAAGGGTATCAACCGAAAAGCCTGATGTGTATCCGGATTGCAACAGTGTGGGGGTTGAGGTTTTTAAGCTAAAGAATAACTAATATCAATGAATTAAATTCACAAAAAATAAATTGTTTAATTTAGATTATCTAGTACATCAATCCAATCTAAAGTAGTACGTCACAGTTTGATATGCGCTAGAAGTAACATCAGCACGCATCCAACATAATGAAAATCATATACCGCTGGGCAGTGCATTGCTTTGAAATAGAAAATGGGTCTTAGGTGTAAACCTAAGACCCATTTATATTGGTCGGGGCGGTGGGATTCGAACTCACGACCCTCTGCTCCCAAAGCAGATGCGCTACCAGGCTGCGCTACGCCCCGAAGTCCGACACTATAACAGATTCTTGCTAATCAACCGAATCGGCCCGTGATGTAATCCTCAGTTTCTTTACGCTGAGGCTTCACAAAGATCTTGTCCGTGGCACCAAACTCAACCAGTTCTCCGAGATACATAAAGGCCGTAAAGTCTGATACCCGTGCAGCCTGTTGCATGTTGTGTGTCACGATCGCCACGGTGTAATCCGACTTAAGCTCATGCAACAGATCTTCAACTTTTGCAGTAGAGATCGGATCAAGCGCGGAGGTGGGCTCGTCTAGCAAGATCACTGAGGGTTTGACCGCCACCGAACGCGCGATACACAGGCGCTGCTGCTGCCCACCCGACAAAGATAAACCGCTTTGACCAAGCTTGTCCTTCACTTCTCCCCATAACGCCGACTTGGTAAGCGCCCATTCCACACGCTCGTCCATATCGGCCTTGTTCAAGCTTTGGTAGAGACGGACACCAAACGCGATGTTGTCATAGATCGACATCGGGAAAGGGGTTGGCTTTTGAAACACCATGCCGATACGGGCACGAAGCATATTCAAATCTTGTTTGTCATCCAGAATATTCTGGCCATAAAAATTGATCTGTCCCTCAGCTCTTTGACCCGGGTACAAGCTGTACATCCGGTTGATCGCACGTAGCAGCGTTGACTTACCGCAGCCCGATGGTCCGATGAAAGCGGTGACTTTCCTTTCGGCAATATCCAAATGAATATTTTTAAGCCCTAGGAATTTTCCGTAATAAAAATTGAGATCCCGTACTTCAATCGCATTCGCGAGGGGTTTGGCGTTGGCTTGATTATTCATATACACATTCCAGAGGGATCGGCGAATTAATGCCCAGCTTTCTTCTCACGCAGCAAAACGCGCGCAAGAATATTAAGCAACAAAACCGTGAGGGTGATAATCAATGCGCCCGCCCAGGCCAAGTTCACCCAGTTCTCGTAGGGGCTCATCGCAAACTGAAAGATCACAACAGGCAAATTCGCCAGAGGTGCATTCATGTTGGTTGAGAAAAACTGATTATTTAACGCAGTAAACAACAAGGGTGCTGTCTCGCCGCTGATACGCGCTAGCGCTAACAACAAGCCAGTCAAAATCCCCGCACGGGCCGCTCGCAACGTAACGTAACTCGTCACTTTCCAGCGTGGCGCACCAAGAGCGTAGGCAGCTTCGCGCAAGCTACCCGGCACCAAACGCAGCATGTTCTCAGTTGTTCGGATCACCACAGGGATCGCAATCAGACTCAAGGCAAAGGAGCCGGCCCACCCGGAGAAATGTTTGACCTGCGCGACGAGAATTGCATACACAAAGAGCCCGAGGACGATCGACGGCGCCGACAACATGATGTCTGTGACGAATCGGGTCACCGATGCCACGATACTGCGATCACCGAACTCTGCCAAATAAACCCCTGACAGAATCCCAATGGGTGTGGCCACGAGTGCGGTCACCCCAATCATCATCATGCTGCCCACGATCGCGTTCGCTAAACCGCCACCCTCTGAGCCGGGAGCGGGCGTGGACTCGGTAAACACTGCCCAACTCAAGCCCGCAAACCCGTTCTTGAACAAAATGATCAAAATCCAGATTAACGCGACAAGGCCAAGGACCATTGAAGCCATCGACAACATCAGGCCAAGATAGTTGGCCACTTTGCGCCGACGATATAAATTGCTATCAAGATTGTCGGCGCGCGTCACATTCGGTTGATTTGACGTGGACATTTAAGTACGCGCTCCCTGCGCTTTTTCAGCGTGCATAATCATCACTTTCGCGACAGACAACACGAAAAATGTGATCACAAAGAGTAGGAAGCCCAGCGCGAAAAGCGTGGACAAATGAAAGTCATCGGCTTCGCCAAACTCGTTCGCAAGCGTCGACGCAATTGAAGTACCTGGGGCAAAAAGCGACTCACTGAGGCGCTGGGAGTTTCCGATGACAAAGGTCACGGCCATCGTCTCACCTAAAGCGCGACCCAACCCTAACATCACACCACCAATCACACCTTTCTGGGTATAAGGAAGCACGATATAACGCACCACTTCCCAGGTCGTACAGCCGAGTCCGTAGGCGGACTCGCGCAAAATCGGCGGGACAATTTCAAACACATCCCGCATCACCGCCGCGATGAAAGGCAGGATCATGAAGGCGAGAATAATGCCTGCAGCGAGCAATCCAATCCCGTTCATGGCGCCACCAAAAAGTGGCCCGATCAGAGGCATCTGGCCCAAGGTGGATTGCAAGGCAGGTTGACCGTACTCGGCGAATAGGGGCGCAAATATAAACAGCCCGAACATGCCGTAAATAATGGAGGGGACTGCAGCAAGAAGTTCGATCGCGGTGCCCAGTGGCCTACGCAACCAAAGGGGGCATGTCTCGGTGAGAAATACAGCGATACCAAATGCAAGCGGCACCGCCAGCAAAAGCGCAATCACGGAACTGACCAACGTCCCGTAGATCGCGATCATCGCCCCAAACTCTTCGTTGATGATGTCCCACTCTACGCGCCAGATAAAACCAATGCCAAACTTTTGAAAAGCAGGCCAGGCACTCACGAACAGGGACACCAGGATCCCTGCCAGCGCCACCAACACCATCACAGAAAAGAGCAACGTCACCTTATGGAAGAAAAAATCCTGAATGCGCTGCTTTTTTACCACAGCAAGCATGCCCGGCTCCATCATGCTTTTATCCGCAAGGATTTCACTCATCAACTACCCCTTGGTGCGTGGTCTTTTCAGTTTGGCTTAGTCAACAATTAGTTCTTGATCTGTGACCAGACCTTGGCAGCAATCGCTTTGGTCAACGCATCAGGCAGAGGAACGTAATCTAGATCAAGCGC
>Ga0209550_10001743_pt1 | contig 20897 bp, 11 predicted proteins | sample LauGreSuBDMM15SN_2_FD_187567 | JGI IMG/M metagenome (GOLD analysis project Ga0209550, IMG submission 187567) | Freshwater lake microbial communities from Lake Michigan, USA - Su13.BD.MM15.SN (SPAdes) (version 5) | ecosystem: Environmental > Aquatic > Freshwater > Lake | place: Lake Michigan... | reverse complement strand
TCTCAATCCGCAACAGCAGCAGAATCTGCTTAGCCACGATCGAGACTTCCTTAATTGGCAGATAGTTGAATCACCAATTAGAACTGTTCTATTCAATGGAGCAACCGTTTACAAAACCATTGAGGCTGCACAAAATTATTATCTACAAAAGGTCGGAGAAATCTCTTACACATCAGGTGGGCAAACGAGAAAGTCTGATTTGATCAGTGGTGATGGACCGCGTGGTGAGTCATTCTTCGGGTGGACGGTAAATCTTCAGGCGCTACAAGCTACTGTGGATGAGCGTCAAGATGTTATGTCCAAACTGGCTGACTGGCTCAAGAACGAATGCAACCTTGATCTCAACAAAGCAGGTGCATAGTTATGTGGGTCTTTACCACCTCAGGTTTTGTCAGCGCAGTCTATAAAGACGATGCCATGCAAATCCGTGCGCGTGATAGAAAATCGCTCGAAGGCTTGTCAAAGCAGACCGGCGCTTCCATCACCTCGACACCTCTTGCTGATTACCCATATCGAATTGCCATAACAAATGAACAATTTGCTGCCTGGCTATCACAGCAAGCGCTCTCTGTTGCCTACAAGAACTTCAAATCCGAGGTTGCCGACACGCGTGGCTACGGCTTCGCCAAGCCTCTTAATAAGGTTTGGTCTGTAATGCATGAGGTTGAGGACGCGGGGGCACGGCCATGAGAGCTAGTTGTCACCTGCTGATGACAGGATGTGACTGTGAGTAACCAAAAAGGTCAGCTTAGAACAGCACCGCCAAGTGACGCGGCAAATAATCAAGATGTTTTTCTATGGGCTCTATATATATTGGGTGGCGCTGATCGGGATGTCGATGTGGAAGATATCTACTTGAAATGCTTTGACATGGCACCTGCCCGGCTTGGGTGGCGGACACAACCCAAACTTCCAGATTATAAGAAGACTTCAAAAGCACTTCAATCGGTAGAGGCAACAACTCATGTGGGATTGATTCATCGTCCACATCAGTATTCTCGAAGGTTGACGATTGAGGGAATCAAATGGGTCGAAGCCTATCGAGAGATTCTTGAACGGGTCTATTCGAAACAGGCTGTTGCGGCGTCCGCTAACACGAATATGTTTGAGAGATCTCGCCAATCTATCAAGGAAAGTTCTTCGTGGCAGGTATTCATCTCTGATCCAAGCCTTCTCGATGTTGCAGATTTAGCGGCATTACTGAGATGCACTGCAACTAGTCCACAAGAAACATGGAAGTCAAGAATTCTTGACTTGAGACGAGCAGCCGACGTTCTGCAAGACGCACAACTAAGTGAATTTGCAAAAGCTGTTGAAGCAAAAGTGATTAAAGGAGCAGGAAGATAATGGCAAATAAAGATGAAGGACAACTTGTTTACACAACTCGTGGATTTCTGCAAGATGCGCAGGATGCAATGCGTGGTGATGTTTTACGTGCGCTTATCGAGCTCATAACTAATGCCGATGATGCTTACAACGGTAAAGGTGGAGAAATCTTCATTAGTCTTCGTGAAGCCGAAACTCCTTTTGAGTGGGTTATTTCCATTCATGATAAAGCGGGAGGCCTCTCAGCCGAGGGCCTGAAGAAAGCATTCTCAAATCTTGGAGACGAGAATCAGAAATTTGCGGCAGATCAAGGCACTCGTGGACTATTTGGCAGAGGTGCCAAAGATGTTGCAGTTTTTGGAAAAGCGCGCTTTCACTCGATACATTCAGGTAAATACTCTGAGCTGCAAATTCTTCCAAAAGAATCTAAGTGGGAAAGAAATGCCATTGACTTGGAACCTACTAAATCCAATTTTAGTGAATTGAAGCTCAATAACGGTGAATCCGGTTTAACGGCCGAACTTTATATCTCTAAAGAGTATCGCGTACCATCATCGGCAGATCTGATTGAGAAGTTAGAGTCCCATGTACAGCTGCGAGAGCTAATAAATCGCAACACTGTTGTATTGTCGGATTCGCGCTCCAAAGTTGAAAAACGTCTTGTTGGACTAATTCCGACAGGTGAAAAAGTCTTGGATATAGAATTTCCAGTCCCTGGTTATAAAATGAGTGCCAAGTTAGTGGTATTTAAGTTCAGCGAGAAAGAAAATGGAAACGTCTCCGCTTATTCAAAGCAAGGACTTGTCATCTCGGGACGTGGTGCCGCATATGAGAATGGGTTCTTAACATTTGATGGCCGCCCCGAAAGTGGTTGGTTTTGTGGACAACTCGATGCTCCAGAGATTCATGACTTGGCTCGAGCAATTGATAAAAATGTAGACCCTGATCCGAAAAACCCAACACGCGTTGTGAGTAGACAACGAGACGGTCTTGTACGAAGTCACCCGTTCTATAGGGCACTCGCTGGTGCTGTGAGCGTTCACCTCAAGCCATTGTTCGATGAGGCCGCCGATGAAGAAGGAGCCAACAAAAAAGAAGGTGCAGCGCTGCGTAAGCGACTAGATGCGCTGGAACAAGCACTTGGAAAGGCTTTGCAAGATCTTTTGGATGAAACCGAACTTGGAGACATTCCAACTGAAAATGACCCAGACGATGAATCCCAGGAACTTCAGTTTATTCCTCCAAGGAAAGTGATCGCAATTGGGGAGACTCCAAGTCTGACTATCAGAGCCCCGAAAGATTTGGACATTTCGTCATTGGTCTTCACTGTCACTCAAAGCAAGCAAGTCATTTCTCTCAAGAATAAAAATGCTGCTGAATTGAAATGGAATGATCATCCACGATTACCGGTTAAACAAACTGCCATCCAGGTTCAGGGATTAGATGTAGGAATTGCTTCTATCTCAGCGATTATCGGAGAATCAAACGCGCAGTGCGAAATCATTGGAGCAAAGATTTCGCCACCCGTCGAAGTAATTCCAGATCAAATCGCGTTTGAAACGCGGCAGGCAACCATCGCGCCAACGCGCAAGCGCCGATTGATGATCACTGCTCCCATCGAATATGTAGGTGAAATCGTAGAATTGCAGTCAAGCAGTGCCTACATCTTTGTAAATCCCAGGGTTAAATTATCTGCAAGCCCATCGGGAATGGTTGCGCAGGCAGTAGTGATTGCTGCCGCAGGAACCGAATTAGGTACGGCTGTCATTTCAGCCCAGCTTGATGGAAAGAGCGATTCCTGCGAAGTGAAAGTAGTTGAACCGGGTCAAAGCAAGTATCCAAAGATCCATACTGAGGTCGTAGGAAACGAAAACCCTCCTCGACGCGTCGATATGATTTTAGAGGACGACGGAAGACTTTTTGTAAAGATTTATGGCCGCCATCAATCACTACAGCGCGTCTTCGGCAAGCATCTTGGAGGAGAAAAAGGCTTTGTAAATGATCAGTCCCCTGAAGCACACGCAACTATTGGAGAAATTGTTGCGCAACAGTTGGCCATTTATGCGGTTGAACGAGAAGCAAGCAAACACCCAGAGCGTTTTACTGATCCTTCAAGTGCCTTTGCTCGGCAGCAAGAGTTTGTTCCCAGATTTATTCAGTTACTACAGATCATTTTACTGGAGAGTGAATGAGTTCGACAGTTGCTGATTTACTTGAAGCTCCACACGGAACTCGCCAACTAATTCCATGGCAATGGCTTACATCAAATGCGAAGAAATCGATGGAAACAGTTTTCCAATTTGCCTTTGATGATGAGCAGGATTTTTCAAGAGGATTCGCGATTCACCACCTACGATATATAGATATTAGTGATGTAAAAGCGATCAAGTATCTTGACTACCGGCACGTGCTCTTTGCAATAGAAGAAATTCAGATGATTGCACAAAACAATCAATATTTGGATCTCCCAACTATTGATGACACTATTCAATTCAAGTCAGATCTTGGCGTTGATTCATTCTCAATTTACGATGATTTTGTAAAAAAAGCATCAAATGTTGAGGACTTGGTCGAGGCGATACTCAACCGACTCGATGCCAAAAAACCAATGTCGGAAAGAGATAGGGCGGTTCTTTGCTCACGAGCCGAGTGGTACACATCAAATCCTCAAACCCTAGAAGCGATAGGTAATGATTATGGACTGACTCGTGAGCGAGTACGTCAAATTGTAAAAAAATATGATGAGCCGATTCTTGAGATAAGGAGCGAGCTGAGATTTGCTAGAGATTTAAGCCAGTTAGCCCTATCTGCTTCTTCGATTGAGGCCTTTCAAGAGTTAGTAGAGGAGCACTTTCTAACAAGTGAAGACTCCCTTGATCTTTTTCAGTGTCAGGCAATCATGCGTTTTTTACCCGAATCGGAAGGATGGGAGGGTTTTTCCAAACAACTAGCCATTTGGGAAAATCAGGAAAAGGAACTTTTTGACGCTGCCAAGAGAATCAGCCAGTTTCGAAGCAAGCTGGGATTTATCGATGCCGCTTTTGCGTCTAAGGAAATGGGCTACACCCTTGAGAGGATGATTTCTATAGTCAAAGAAAAGTACCCAAGGTCAATCATTAGTAGAAGTTTCATTCTTGCTCGTACAGATAAACTCGTTTCCACTTTCGAATCCTCTGTTGCTAAACAGCTTCTGGTGGCTCAGACCTTGAGTGCTGATGAGATATTAGTTGGGGCAAGGCGATATGCATCACTTCGTAATGATTCGATGTCGGGCGAAAAAACAGACTACGTAAGCATCATTCATTCGCTGTGTGGAAATCCCCCAAATCTAGATACCTTTCGTGCAAATCAGTTGTATCAAACCGAATTGAGTGAATCTGACAACTGGTTAATAAATATGTTTAACTCTTCGCCAAGTGGCTTATTACATCGAGTTGAAATAACAAAATTTGGAATTGAATCAGGAATGAATCTTGGGAGCATCACTGCCTATTGTGGTTCTAGTCCGTTCATACGAATGCACTCAAACGGGATTTACTCGTTAATCGGATTAACTCCTTCCAAGGATCAGGTTTCGACACATGCCGAACTTGCGTTGTCGCAGGATAAAGCGGTAGAAATTAATCTCGAATTTTCAGGAAGTGATGTTTGGTTGAATCTAAAGCCAAACCTCAACACTTATGCATCTGGGGTAGTTCTACCGAGCCGAGAATTGAAGGAGCTATTTGCTGAATCACTATTCACTCCTGAATGCACCTGTGGGCCGATTGAAAGCAAGCAAATCTTGAAAATTTCAAAAGAAGGATTTTGGACCGGATATCAAAGCATTTTCTCCCACGCGCTTCAGCAGCATAAATTTGATACTTCGTCGGTTTTTAGGATTTTCTTTGATTTTGATCGAAATAAAGCATTACTACATCCAGTAAATTCAGATTCGAAGTCTTGATCCATAGATCACTTGGATCTAAACTCAATCAAAGTCATTACCTAAGGAGAGAACGTGGGATTAACAGCAGAGGATCGATTCAAGGCGGAGTCCCTTACGGTAATTGAACTATTTCAAACCGCAACCTACGAGATACCACCTTTCCAGAGAGATTACGCATGGACTAAAGATCAGTGCGAAGATCTTTGGGGTGACATTAAGAATCTTGTCGATCAACAAGTTAAAGCGCACTTTATCGGACCTATGGTGGTCATCCGTAAAGAAGATAAAAACTTAAAGAATTATTTAGTTATAGATGGGCAGCAACGTCTTACAACTCTTCAAATGATAATCGCACTTCTCCGCGATCACTGGATACAACTTAATCCAGGAAAGCGTATGACTGAAGCTGGACCTAAGCCCTATGAAGAGACATGTCAATCCTTGTTAATTTCTGGACCACCTTCTTACACAAAGACTTTTGTGCCGAATTGGCATATTCGGGAAACTTTCTTCGATTATGTTCAAAGAGAATTATCAGACGAAAAAAGAAAAAGCGCAGCTAAGATTTCTGATATTCCTTCAAAAGATTATGAATATGCAGAAGAACTATTCAAAGCATATTTTTTCTTTCGAGAAAAAATCAGTGTGCTGACTAAGGATGAGACAGAGAAATTTGAGCAGTTACTACTTAATGATGTTCTAATTTTGCGCATAGATGCTATGGAAATTGAAAACGCATTTATTCTCTTTGATACTTTGAATAACCGAGGCCTTGACCTAACTCAAGGAGATTTGGTTAAGAATTTGATTTTCCAGTCAATGGCAGAACCCGCAACCACAAACTTGTCGCCAGCAATGGTCAAGATATTGGGTGAATGGGACAATGTTGCAGAAAAAGTTTCTTATAAAAAATTAGACTCTTTCCTTCGGTATTTTCTAATTCTCAAGCTTAAGAAAAAGATCCAGAAAGAAAGCATTAACAAGGAAATTGAAGGACAGTACGGCAGTAAAGTTAAGATAAATAACTTCATTCACGAAGTTTCAGAATATTCAGATTTATTTGCACTCATTGAAAGAAGTGATTCATTCCAAGGTCCTCATAAAATTCCACTTAATGCACTCTTCGATGATCTAAACGATTTGAATCAAGCTACACAAGCAGTCTTCCTTCTAGCAGCGCTTAAAAGATTTTCTAATTGGGAGACTAAAGATCACTTTGAGAAGCTATCGAAATCCTGCCGGGCTGCTGAAATTTTGTCCTTTCGCTGGTTGATTACGGGAAAAAATGCCCAAGACCTTGAAAATATTTGGAGAGAAGCAGCGATTAAGTTGCTTGAGGATAAGAAAAATGATCAAGATGCACTCGACGATTCACTAGCTTATTTGAAGCTTCAACTGCCGACTGATCAAGAGTTTAAGAGTGAACTTGCAGGAAGATCGCTTAAGTCCAGTAAGTTCGTCAGATATATTCTCAGGAAGATCGAAAATTCACGTTTAGATAATCAAGTATGGGTATTGGCCGGTCCAGATAAACTCGACGTGGAACATATCGCCCCCAAAACACCCGACGATACGCATGATTGGAAGAAGGCGATGGAAGGGGAATCTAGTTATCGCAATGTAATTTATAGAATTGGTAATCAGACCCTACTTACAAGGTCCTTAAACAGAAGTGCTAAAAACAAGGAATTTAAGGACAAAAAAATTCAGTATAAGAGGAATACTGGTCATCTGACCGCATTAACAAATGAGCTATTGGAGTCTTCTACTTGGACTCAATCAGTCGTAATCAAGAGATCTAATTCTCTAGCGAAGGAAGCTTCAGATCTATGGAGTTGGTCGGCACTTGGAAAAGAATTGAAAATTACCGCCAGTTCCAAAAAAGAGCCAGTTAAGAGGGCCTCCAAGAAAGCAGTAGGAAAGAAAGCAGTAAGAAAGAAAGCAGTAAGAAAGAAAGCAGTAAGAAAGAAGGCAACACGAAAGAAGGTTGTACGCAAGAAAAAGCCATAGGCTTATTGGGGTGGTGGGTTAACGCCCAGATGGCTCACGGATTGGATGGTTGTCGTCAATTGAGAATTACCTCGGATGGGGCCACGCCAATCCTCAGAACGATAAATCTGGTCAGACTTGAACTGGTTCTAACTGGTCATATGCAACGCAATGGCTCTAACTTACACTTGCCACAGAGAATCTTGTTCGGGTCACGGAGGTGAAAATGCCAGAGCTGCTCCTTGGGCGATTCCAGACTATGGCGGTCGAGATCCGAGAGGGTGGCATGTCCACCGTGAAGAAAGCATTAGATCTTCAAACTGGAAAATTTGTAGCAGTTAAATTCTTGGATATTTCTTCTAGTGGGGAACTTATTGGTCCCATGTTTCGCAATGAGGTCGATTCACTCAAATCCCTCAAACATTTAAATATTGCAAAATTCATTGCAAGTTCTGAACCTACAAGTGATCAGCTCGTGATTGTGACAGAGTGGATTGAAAGGCGTTTCAGCGATGCTTACTTTTCCAGCGGCACCCCAAATGATCCCTGGGAAGTTTTAAGTAATATAGGAATTCCCCTAGCGTCTGCAATAGCGCATGCACACACGGTCAGAACTTGCGAACATCGAGATATTAAACCCGGAAACATAATGATTCGGGAAAGCGGGGAACCGGTCCTTGTTGATTTCAATATTTCTAAACTTTATGGTGCCACTGATAATTCAGAGGATACGGTTCGTGAGTTTCAAACCCCCATTTACGCGCCGCCGCACGAGGTAGAACCTCGAAGATTTACAAAAGATGTCTATTCCCTTGCTGTCGTTTTGCTTGAAGCGATTCAAGGAAGCGCCTTTACATCGTTCTCTCAAATTGCAGAGAGCATTGCTAAGCTCCCTTTCGAGCTGCAATCATTTTTTGATAAATCTACCAACCAAAGTTCTGCAAAACGTATTGCTAACGGCACGATAATGCTCCAAGAATTGGAAATGCTTCTTGCCGGCTACGGGCAAGAGCGCTCAGCTTTGAAGCAACGCATACATCTTTACCCACAAATTTATGCCATCCGTGACCTTCTTGATGATCAGAGCGCTGCTGATAATTTAGAAAACCGACGTAAAGCCGAATCTGTATTGATGGATGAGATAGAAACAGATCTATATTGCGAGTTTCTATTAACGCAGGAAGGTGCATATGATTTCACAAGATTACGTTTGATCACTAAGAATCGTTGGTTAATGGTCCGTTTAGATGATGCGAATACCGACAGATATTTTCTCTCCATATATAAAGCAGGGGAAAGGGAAGAAGGCGAGCTAGATTCTTCAAGAAAAAGAGCAATGCTTATTCCTCGTAATTTACCTTTCACCAGCGGTCAACCAAAAAGCATTCAACTAGCTTTTAATGGGAGGAGCGCTTTAATTCAGATCCTGACAACTTGGCACGATGACAAAGAAGATAAGCTCAAAAATATAAGCGATGACAAGCCTGAGATATTTGAGCAATGGGCACTACTTATTGACGCTTTGGATGATTTAAGCACCGAGGGAACTTTGGCGGCAACATATAGTGACTATGTAGTTTTAGACAGTTTTGTAGATTTCACCCTGGACGAGCTACCGCCGACAGATTTCACTGGGCTTGCAGTTGAAGTTTTAAACAATCAAGGGGAACCGGTCTTGAAAGGAGACGTTCAATCGCAGGCCTCTGATGTTCTGAGGATTCGACCGGCTTTCAAGCCCAAGAGATTACCTAAGTCTGGTCGCATTATTCCTTCAATTGCTGGCACCCGAACCAGTCTTGCCCGACAGAGAACTGCAGTAGATGCCATTTCCATTATGGATGAATCAGAACCTAATCTTAAGTCTTGGCTCACCAATCCGGAATTAATCCAAGTATTGCCGGAAGTTTCAGGGGTTGAGATGATTTCCAAAGATCTCGACGAAAGCAAACAAATTGCGGTTAGATCGTCTCTTGGTAATTCACCCATCCACCTGATTCAAGGCCCACCCGGTACAGGAAAGACAGAATTTATCGCAGAAGTTGTTGGTCAATTCCTAATTAGAAATCCACTGGCACGTATTTTAATTGTTAGCCAAACTCACGTAGCCGTTGACAACGTTTTAGAAAGACTTGCATTGCAGGGAGTTGAAGATATGGTGCGCCTAGCTCCAAAATCTAATGCAGGTGTTGACACATCCGTACTGCATTTAACTTTAGGAAGCCAGATGGACGCCTGGGTAAGGAAAATTCGTAACCAGTGCAAAAAGAATTTGGAATTAGAAGTTGGCAAACTTGGAATTTCGCTTAAGGATCTGGAGACTATTTATAAGCTAAAAGAAGCTAGAAGTATTACCCTCATTATCGAGCACTATAAAGAGATCAAACAAGAAGTCCAAAAGCGCGAAAAACCTACAATGTCTATCGAAGATCCTGAATTTGAACGTTCTGAAGAAGTTGATGAAAAGATTGATAAGATATTAAAGGATCTCAAGATCTTAATCGGTGAAGGTATAAACGTAAATGGAAAGATAAAGAAACTTGATTTGAGTCAAGTAAACACCGAATTGATTGATGCTGAACTTGCCGCTTTAACTTTAGGTGGTGAGTGGTCTAAGGAACTACTCGCAACGATGGAGTTGCAAACGGAATGGCTTAACCGATTAACAAATGACGACTCGCTTACTTCATATTTTTTGAGGACAAGAAAAGTTATTGCGGGTACTTGTATTGGCTTTATCGGCCATAAAGCTCTAACGGATCTTGAATTCGACCTGTGTATAGTTGACGAGGCATCTAAGGCAACGGCTACCGAAGTGCTCGTCCCAATGAGTAGAGCCAAGAAGTGGATCCTTGTCGGAGATGATAGACAATTACCACCCTTGGTTGAAGAAGAACTTAAAAAAGTGGATGTCCGTGAGAAGTATGGCTTATTAGAATCAACGGTCAATCAAACTCTCTTTATGTACTTAGAATCTAGAATCCCATCAGAATTGAAATTCCAACTGAAATATCAGTACAGAATGATTGATGAGATTGGTGACCTAATTTCAGAGTGTTTTTATGAGGGGACCCTGGTATCCCAGCATCGTAAACGTTTGGAAAAGATTCATCGCTTAATCCCTCCGATACTTTGGTTGGATACAAGTAAAGATGGTGATCTGCGCTATGAGTCTTCATCCGGAACCAGCCAGATCAACTGGCATGAAGCAAGTCTCGCTATTCGCCAACTTGAGGTTTTTAGCGGCGCGAACCTACGCAAAGTCTTAGATTTTTCAGAAGTAAAAATTCTTGTTATGTCGGCTTACCAGGCGCAGGTTCGTCAGATTAGCCGTATGGTGAAAGATTCAAGGGGAACCCTTAACGGGCTCAATATAGATATCAAAACTATTGATCAAGTTCAAGGGCGTGAGACCGATATCGCAATTCTTAGCCTGACTCGGTCAAACTCATTGAAAACTATGGGTTTTGTAAATAATTTTCCAAGAATCAATGTGGCCCTCTCCAGAGCAAAACATGGAATCATAATTATTGGAGATAGAACTATGTTCGAAACAAAACCAAATCCAGTTGGAAGAGTTCTACAATACATTGCTGAAAACCCGAACTCATGCGAGGTTAGGAGTGGCAATGATTGACGATACAGCCTTCCTAGTTGAGGCCTTCAAGCACGCACGGCCTGGCTGTAAATTAGTAGCGATTGAGGATTGTGGAATTCCGGTTACTTCCCTGGAAGTTAATCTGCTAACTCAACGCAAGCGTGACATCGCTATTGTCGATGAATTTGTTTTAAGACTGCTTGCCAGTGGGCCGATGAGTCGCGAACGAGTGGGATCCGTGCTTGGCTTGCAATCAGAATTTGTCATAGAAATTCTTGCTCGCCTCATATCTGACACAGTGGTAGTCCAAGAAAGAGATAGTAAACTCCTAAGGATTTCAGCTTTCGGAAGACACGTGCTGGATAAAGATGGAGATTTTTTCCCTACGAATCATGCTGAAGGCATTTACTTCAACAGAGTCACTTGGGAAATTGAGGCGTCACCAATAATTCGTGCAATATCACGAAAAGCGGCTATTGAATCCAATTGGATAGTTCTGCCGTCCGTTCACAAAGGGAAAATTTCAGACGAGGACGTCACCCTCGAAAAGGTTCGTGATTTTTTCGGATTGGATTCTACAAAGAAGATTGAGATTCTGTCTTTGCAATCGATCAGGCAGAAAGGTTCAGCAAAGTATGTCTTCGGGAAACTGCTTGCATATCAGAACCACTTAAGCGGGAAAATTGAACCATTGATTGCTTTGGACGGAATTCTTAGAGAAGACTTAACTTCAAGTCTTATTTCGCAAAATATCGAAATGACTTCTCTTGGTTTTGCTAATGTCGATGAAGGCGTTTCAAGAGAAAGTATAAGTTCAGAGAAAAGCGGTCAGGGATTTGTAAGTATTGATTCGGATGCGGTGGAAGAGATAAGTTCCAAAAAGAGTTTGAAAACTAGTCAACCGGTAATTTCTGCTAGCTCACCAGCGAATCGAAATATCGATACATTTGAACATGTAATTTATCTCCAAAAAGCGTTACAAAATGCACGTTCTCGAATACTCATTTACTCTCCGTGGATAAAGAATTATATAGTTAATGTTGGATTCATTGATGATCTCGAGGATCGCATCAAAAAGGGTGTTCGTGTTGATATTGCTTTTGGATACAGAAAGACAGATCCAAAAAAGGGTGAATACAGAGGTTGTCATGAAGAAGCATTACAAAAGCTTTACAGCTTAATGAAAAGATACCCACAAAAAATGGGTATTCATGAATTGATTCATACTCATGCAAAGGTGTTAATATTTGATAATGTCGAGATTGTAGGAAGTTTCAATTGGCTTTCTTTTAAAGGTGATCCAAAGAGAACTTATTGTTTTGAGACCTCAAAGTACATTGAAGATTCCTCTAACGCGGACATAAGTTACACTCAGCTAATTGCGAGATTGCCTGAGATGAGCGTTCCAGAGCCAAAGGTTTTCTGAGTACATTAGGGGACCTTCAACCGGGTCAGAAGGTTTCTAGGAAGGTTTCACCAAGAGGTTGCATCATTTAGTTGTTCGATTCTCAATTTCGCTTTATGCGTACACAGTTAGAATTAATCCTCCACGGATTTTGAGAGCAAACTACTCCCTTAAAACGCAGAAAATACGTAAGCTCAGACCATGTGGACACTTGAGGAGGAGCAAGCCCTTCGCGAGGATTTGATCGAGAAGATCATCTCCAAGGCGAACGAGGGTGATGGAATGCTCTCCCGTGCCGAACTCGGCAGTTTCACTTATGCGGGTCAAACTATTCGTGTGATCGATTCACAAGGCGGTATTTGGAATCCAGGTGCATCTTGGACTCTCGGTGAAGATTTGCGAGCGACTCTTTCAATAAACACCACCAATTCAGGAAAGTACGACGACCAAGAAGTATCAGGTGGTCTCTGGCGATACGACTATCAATCAGGTGGAACCGCTGGCAAGAATACAAAGATGCGCAAAGCCATGGAGCTTCAACTTCCGCTCATCTGGTTTGTTCAACAAGATTCTGGTCGTTACGTTCCCTACAGAGTTTTCATCATCAACGATTATCCTGATCAGGGATATTGCCTTATCGCCCCTGACCTTTCGTTGGCTACTGCATCTCGATCAGAATCTTTGATTGAAAGACGATATGCCGAACGTATTATGAAGCAGCGACTGCACCAACCTGCATTTCGTGCCCGAGTAATCAGTGCCTATGAGACAAAGTGTGCAATCTGTCGTCTGGGCCATGGCCGACTTTTAGATGCTGCACACATAACCCCAGATAGTGATGAAACTTCATCGACTTCAGTTACAAATGGTTTGAGTCTTTGCAAAATTCACCACACTGCCTATGACATAAACATCGTGGGAATTGACCCTAATTACACGGTCCATGTGCGCCCGGACATAATGGCCGAAAAGGATGGACCGATGCTTGAACACGGAATCAAGGAAATGGACGAGGCAAAGCTATGGGTTCCATCGGCAGCAGCTGAGAAACCAGACCAAGCCAGACTAGAAACAAGATTTCAGGAATTCGTTAATCAATAGAGCTTTCTGTACTTTCATAAAATTCGACACCGAATTCCGAGCACAGTCTCTTCAAAGTAACTTCATGCCGAAGTTTGCAAGTTGAAAGCTGGCTTGCGAACAGGCCGTTGCCATATATCGCATCTTCTAGGTTGACCGACTTGATCCATCTGATTGGTACTACGTATTCAGGCTCACCACTTGAATGCTTATAAACACCACGCAATGCTTTACCTTTCAAGAATTCCGCATCATCAAACTTCTCGGCTCGTCCAATGGATTCGCAAACACCTACGTAGCCTTTTTGGGGGATATAGACGAAAAGCCTTGCACCTTCAGGCAGCTCCTTCAGCGTTCTTGAGTACCAGTCACCGCCGCCTGCCGATAAAAAGTTGAAGTCAAAGGCATCTTGCAGATTGCGCCCTTCTTTTCTAGTTCCGAAAACAAAATACCAATCCTTACCGTTCCACTGCGAATGCTTTCCTCTTGGGGTCGGCTGTAATCCATCAACAGTCTTGTTGATTCTCTTTGCCCAGGCAATTGCCTTATCGACAGTAGATAAAATCATGTCTTCGTCATTAACCTCAAGACCCTTTGTAACTGATTCAGGGAAGAATTCGCGCAAAGCTTCATGGCTAAACATCACTCGCACTTCACCTGTAGGCAATGGTGAGAAATAGGCGATGTATCGACCATGATGCTGACTTGGAGAGATCATTATTGATTTAGTCCAAGGTCTAACATAGAAATTGGGTTGTAATTGAAATTCTGCGACTAGCGAATCAAAGATTAAGACCTGAGTAGAAGTTTTGAAATTTAATTTTACGGCATTTAGCTTGTCCACATATGAAACTGAGCCATGTTCTTGGTTTGCGCTCTCAGTTGAATCTTCAGAAACATCGCGTAGCAGAATTATCCCGTTGTCGTCGCTAGGTGATTCCATGGCCGAAAAAGTACAAACACTGATCGGGAACGCGTGTTTCTCATTCAAATAATTAACCATGTGCTGGAGGTCTTCACCGACGCCAATTCCAGCCAGCACGATTCTTACATTTCTTGCTTCACCTTTACGCTCACGATCGAGCGCTTTGGTTATTAGCGCCCTCGCGCCGTTCTGAAAATTGCTATTCTCCGTTAGTACGATTTGTTCAAGTTCATCGACATTTAGCATGTCAATTCTTGTCACATAGTCAATGGCCTGGGCCAGAGCATCGCGTGAAACAGGTGTTTTCTTTATCTCGCAAACTACCCAAACACCAGGCTCTTCTATCGCTAAGAGATCCATCTTCTTGCCAGAGAGATTTACCTGACGCCGCACACGCAATAGTGAAGGGGAGATGAGCGTCGGATCTTCATATAGCCAAGTCTCAAGATGCTCTTCAAGTTTTAGGGATGTCTCAAGTAAACGGGTTGGCTGCTCGTTATAAACGACGTGCCATAATCCAATTTCGTTCAATGTAATCCCCTTTTAAATTTTTACAGATTACTATCTTCGGCTTCGTATTTTTCGATCTCTAAATCAAGTAGTTCTGCGATCGCATCTATGGCATCAAGTGTCGAGGCGAACCACTCTTTGCCCGCCTTAGTTCTACGTGCGGCACTTCTTTCATGCCCGACACGATCGAGAGTGGTGTGGAACTTTTGCTCAATAGAATCTATATCCATTTGGTCTTTGTGATAGATGCGAAGCAATTTTGGATCTTCCGGCATCGATGTTTGGCGGTTTTGTTCGACAATTCGCTGCCACACAGAATTCTTGGTTGAGCCTATCTTTAACCAGAAAACTTCTTGATCTTCTACTGTGCCAAAGTGAAGGTAAGTTGGAAACGAATAAACATAAATACCATTTTGAATAGTTGATGCAACTTTTACCAAAGCGGCAGATTGAGCGTCTATAGAGGCCTGATCGTGCAGGACTGCAGTTTCAGATTCGGTGTTTTCAATTAATTGTTCACGCGTTGAATTCAGGTATTCCAGAGTCGATGGCGAAATGGAAGGATTGTCTTTAATCAACCTAGATATGGAGCGTGCCGCATTTCTAGAGACCGAAGAACTGTTTGGCAGCCTGCCTTCTAAAATGGCTAGAATCATTTTTTGATAGTTGTAAACAACTCCTCGATTAGCAGCGCTGGTTTTTTCGACCAGATCTAAAGCGCTAATAGCACCTGCCTCCATAGCGTTAAATATTTCGCCCAGAAGTAGGACGTCTTTCGCCAGCATGGCTTTAACTTCAATTAGAACTGTCGAGTTCACAAGCAGTCACCAATCACTTCCTGTCAGTTCGGCATCTATTGAACAATTTACTGTCCACAATGTAGCCCTAGGGGCTACTGTGACTGCGACTTCCCGCTAAATGTCAGTCCAGCCCCTTACGCTTGGAACTATGAATCCCGAGTCGGTGGTCGAGAAGACCTTGGCCGATCTATTGGCCGAGTTCCGGGCTACCGCCACGAGTGATTCCGATAAGGGAACCAAGTTTGAGCGCCTTACCAAGTTCTATCTCATCAAGGATCCCATCTGGTCTGAGCAACTAGCGAATGTTCGCCTGCGCGAAGAAGCAGGAATTGGCCCTGACGTAGGTATTGATCTTGTCGCAGATGACATAGCCAGTGGCGGCAAGGTAGCCATCCAATGCAAGTTCTATGACGAGCGAACCTACCTAGATGATTTAGGAACTTTCTATACATCATCAGGTAAGGACGGGTATGTAAAACGAATTGTCGTTACCACTTCCAACCAGTGGACTCGCAATGCTGAAGAAGCACTTAAGAACCAGCAGATCCCAGTCCAACGAATCCTCTTGCATGACATGGAGCAATCTCTTATTAGTTGGGGAGCATTCGATCTCACTGAGAACTATGGAAGCGTTCCAATTGCACAAAAGGAACTTCGCTCCCACCAAATAGATGCACTTACAGCAGTGATGGATGGATTCAAAGAGGCAGATCGCGGTAAGGTCATCATGGCATGCGGTACTGGTAAGACTCTCGTTTCTCTGCGCATCGCAGAAGAGTTCTTCAAGACAAAGAAAACCCCATCGACCGTACTTTTCTTAGCACCTTCTATTTCGTTATTGAGCCAGACCATTATGGAATGGGGTCAGAATAAGAAGTCTCCTTACATGGCGCTCGCAGTGTGTAGTGATGCGAAAGTGGGCAAGAAAGATGACGATGATATGCAAGTTACTGATCTTGCAATTCCCGCATCTACGGATGTAGAAAAGCTTGCAGCAGCTTTGGCAAACCGTGGAACCAAGAATCTAGTTATTTTCTCAACCTATCAATCTCTGGAAATCATCTCCAAAGCGCAAAACGGTAAGAAAAATCCACTCTCTGAGTTCGACCTTGTCGTTTGCGATGAAGCACATAGAACGACTGGAGTCACAACTGCAGCTAAAGCAGCGGTAGAGGATTTCTCCCACTTCGTCAGAATTCATGACAATGGTTATGTAAAGGCGTTCAAACGTCTATATATGACTGCGACGCCAAAGATCTATAAGGATGTAGATAACAAAGTTGCTGAATCTGGAGGTGTTATTGCCTCGATGGATGATCCTGAAAAATTTGGTGAAGAATTTTATCGCCTCGGTTTCGGTACTGCAGTTGAGCGGGGTTTATTGTCAGACTATCGCGTTTTAATTTTGGCCGTAGATGAGGAATATGTGGCACGGGTAGATCTAGAAAGATTTAGATCCGAAGATTCAACAATCAATTTGGACGATGCGAGCAAGCTTCTTGGTTGCTGGCGAGGTCTTTCCAAGATTAAAACTCAAGGGGAGGATGTTGACGATATTCCAATGAAGCGGGCAGTAGCTTTTGCCAACACAATTGACTCATCACAAGTCCTAGCCAAGCGGTTAGAAATTGTTGGAAGAACAGCGAATAGGCCTACAGAAGGAAATCAAGGCCTTTCACTCCAAACAAAACATGTCGATGGTAAACAAAATGCACTCGTCCGTCGCCAAAGTCTTGAATGGTTAAAGGCTGATCCAGGGCAACAGACAGCACGTATTCTTACCAATGCTCGGTGTCTCTCAGAAGGCATCGATGTCCCTGCACTGGATGCAGTAATTTTTACAGAAGCACGTGGAAGCCAGGTCGATATTGTTCAAGCCGTCGGCCGAGTGATGCGTAGGTATGACGGTAAGAACAGTGGGTACATAATTCTTCCGGTTGCGATCACCGCTGGTGCTGATGTTAATAGCACTTTAAAAGGTACTAAATACAAAGTCATTTGGGATGTACTTAACGCACTTCGTGCCCATGATGATCGATTTGATGTAATTGTCAACCAGATAAATCTAAATCAAGATCGTGACAGCAAGATTGAAGTTGATGTAATCACCGGAGATGATGATGAGGACGTTACAACTGCTGAAGAGTTTGAGCAAGGAATTCTGGTTCATCTTCCATCCCAGATCGCAGATGGGATATATGCCAAGATTGTTGAAAAAGTGGGTGACCGAGAATATTGGGAAAAATGGGCTAAAGATATTGCAGATATTGCAAAGTCTCAGGAAACCAGAATTAATGCGCTTCTATCGGATACGAAATCTACAGCTTCTAAAGAGTTTTCCGTCTTTCTCAAGGGAATTCGTGGAAGTCTCAATGAAGCTATCTCGAAGGAAGATGCAGTTGAAATGCTCGCCCAGCATTTGATTACAAAACCAATATTTAACGCTCTTTTCAGTGACTACGAATTCGCCTCGCAAAATCCAGTTTCGCAGGCTATGGATGGAATTGTGAATGCACTAGACCGACACATCGAGAAAGATGAAAAACTCCAGGCTTTTTATACTTCAGTTAAGCGTAAAGTTGAGTCAATAGATAACAATGCTTCGCGCCAAAAGCTTGTAACAGAGTTATATGAGAAATTTTTCAAAAACGCATTCCCTAAGATGACGGAAAAACTAGGAATTGTCTATACCCCAATTGAAGTTGTCGACTTCATTATTAAATCAGTCGATTATGTGCTTCGCTCTCAATTTAATTCAAACTTAGGCGACAAAGGGGTACATATTCTTGATCCGTTTACCGGTACAGGAACATTCATAACACGCCTTCTGCAAAGCAAATTGATTAGCTCGGAAGAATTGTTACAAAAGTACAAGAATGAAATTCACGCTAACGAGATTGTTTTACTTGCATATTATATTGCCGCGATAAACATCGAATCTGTTTTCCATGATTTAGTTAACAGCGAGTTCGTGCCATTCCAGGGAATCGTATTAACAGATACGTTCCAGATGTATGAAGATGATGACAAAATAGATGATACTGTCTTTAAAAATAACAACATTCGGATTCAGAATCAGAAGAATCATCCAATTAAGGTAATTATTGGGAACCCCCCTTATTCAGTAGGGCAAGAGACGCAAAATGAAAATAATCAAAATGTTTCATATCCAACTCTCGACTCCAAGATTAGAAACACCTATGCAGCTGGGTCATCAGCCACCAACCTAAATGCTGTTTATGACTCGTACATTAGAGCATTCCGATGGGCATCTGAAAGGTTGGGGGATTCTGGAGTTATAAGCTTCGTGACGAATGGATCATTTATAGATAGTAAAGCTATGGATGGATTCCGAAAAAGTATTTCGGAAGAATTTTCAGACATCTATGTATTCAACTTAAGAGGTAATCAACGAACACAGGGCGAATTGTCACGCAAAGAAGGAGGTAAAATCTTTGGTTCCGGTAGTCGTACCCCGGTTGCTATCACTGTTCTCGTAAGGAGGAAGGGCTTTAATGGGAACAAGCAGATCAAGTATTTTGATATAGGAGATTTCCTAACACGCGAAGATAAGCTACAGAAAATTGAGTCTTTTGGATCCATCGAGTCGGTGCCTTGGCAAGATCTTAATATTGATAGTTATGGTGATTGGATCAATCAGCGAGATGAATCTTACGAACAGTACGAGTTGACTGCTGCCAAGGGATCACTCAGCGGGAGTGTCATTTTCACCATTTTTACTGGAGGAATAAAGACTGCTAAGGATTCTTGGGTTTTTAACTTCGACAAGGCCGCCCTTATTTCGAATATTAAAGGAATGGTCACTTATTTCAATGAATTAGTCGAGGAATACAAGATGTCAAATCAATCTGGCAGTCGCGGAGTGGAGATCTCTCTGAAGAAATTTGTAGAGTCTAGATCTGACTCAAGAAAAATTAGTTGGGACAGGTCGTTGATTGCTGATGTTGGAAAAGGTAAGAAAATCGACTTCGACCCAGACTCTGTAAGAGTGTCCCTCTATAGACCTTATTCTAAGAAATATCTTTATTTTGATGCGCGCCTAAACGAGATGATGTACCAAACACGAAGGCTTTTCCCTGAAGTTTCTTCCATAAATAAGCTGATCGTCGTAAATAATAACCCCCTAAGGCCTTTTTCCGCCCTAATGACGGATTGCATTCCTGAGAGTCAATTGTTGAGCAATGATCAATGTTTCCCGCTCTATGTTTATAACGCTGACTCTGGTGGAAATGACTTGTTTAGTGCCTCAGAAGACGACAGGAGTTTTGCAATTTCAGAAACAACTTTAGCAAATTACCGAAAAAAGTTTGGTAAGTCAGTAAACCCAGAGCAAGTATTTGATTATGTTTATGCTGTTTTAAATCATCCAGACTATGTGTCCAAGTACAGGAATGAACTTGGAAAAGGTTTGCCCAGAATCCCAATCATTTCTACTTTTCATGAAATGGTTGAGCTTGGGTCACTATTGGGCAATTTGCACGTTAATTACGAATCTCTTAGTGGATACTTTCCAAGTGATTTAGCAGAATTCAAGAGAGATGGAATTCCTGTGCAGCGGATTCGCTTCGACCGTAAGAATGGTGAGATTGATAAGACCAGATTGATCATAAATTCATCAGTTGCCATATCTGATATACCGGAAGAAACTGACTTCTATCAACTTAGTGGCAGATCTGCTCTAGAATGGATAATCGATAGGTACGAAGTCAAGGCAGATAAAAGTTCGGGTATTACGCAAGATCCTAACAAATTTTCTACAAGTGACACATACGTTTCAGATTTGCTTGCGCAAGTTATTGAAGTTTCGATCAAGCATGTCGAAGCGATTAGGAATGCACCCAAATTCTCGTGAAAGCGGCTGCTAAGGTAGATTCCTAACATCAGGCTTAGGGCGTAATTGATCCGTACCATAAACTGCTTTTTGTGGATTCTCTTGTGGCAAACCGTGGAACCAAGAATCTAGTTGTTTTCTCAACCTATCAATCCCTGGAAATTATCTCCAAAGCGCAAAACGGTAAGAAGAATCCGCTCTCCGAGTTCGACCATGGTTTTAATTTATGGGAGGGCGCTGACACCTATAGGCTTGGGCCATGTCCTTCGTTATGTACTCAACTACCTGGTGTGGCTATTGCAAGCGCTTAAAATCTCAATTGGCTGATCTCGGGGTTACCTTTGAAGAGATCAATATTGAAGAGGTTGCGGGTACGGCAGAGATTGTCGAGAAGGTAAATGGTGGCAATCGCACGGTGCCGACGTTGGTGTTCTCGGATGGAAGTGCGATGACTAATCCTTCGGCTAAAGAGGTAGTGGAGAAGTTA
>Ga0209550_10001741_pt1 | contig 20903 bp, 22 predicted proteins | sample LauGreSuBDMM15SN_2_FD_187567 | JGI IMG/M metagenome (GOLD analysis project Ga0209550, IMG submission 187567) | Freshwater lake microbial communities from Lake Michigan, USA - Su13.BD.MM15.SN (SPAdes) (version 5) | ecosystem: Environmental > Aquatic > Freshwater > Lake | place: Lake Michigan... | reverse complement strand
CTTAAGGCCCGGTAGCGCAGTTGGTTAGCGCGCCGCCCTGTCACGGCGGAGGTCGCGGGTTCAAGTCCCGTCCGGGTCGCAAAGGTTTTGGTGTCGTATTCCTTGAGGTACATGGCATTGAAACCTTGTTTGGCTTGGTAGCTCAGTTGGTACGAGCGAACGACTGAAAATCGTTAGGTCGCCGGTTCGATCCCGGCCCAAGCCACAGTTCAATTCATGGAATAACAAATCCGGTACTGATTTTAGTTATTACTTACTCGCAGTGATTATCGAGATTGAACCAAAATAGATTTGTATTCACTGTGAAATATCCAAGAGATATAGCCGTGCAGAGTTTAATAATTTAGAGCTTCGTTTGATTTTCAGGAAAATTATTTTGCTAATGTGAAACTACTTGAAGAAAAATAAATCTGTCTCAGAAAGATGTTGTGAATTGTTCCAAAATTAATTTTGATCAATCTAAAGGCCCATTAACTTCGCTTGTGAATCAAAATCTGGGTTTGATATTCTAAGCTCATCGAAAGTTCCAGTGGCAACGATCTTGCCTTCCGACATGTAGACAATTCGATCGGCGTTTCTTACGGTCGACAATCGATGCGCAACCACGATAATTGTAACTTTTCCTTTTAGTTCTTGAATTGATTCACTGATATCGAATTCAGATTTGCCGTCAAGAGAACTAGTTGCTTCATCGAGCACGAGCAACTTAGGTTTTGTGTACAAGGCTCGTGCAATGCCTAATCGCTGCCTTTGACCACCACTAAGTTTGGTTCCTCGCTCACCAACTTGCGAATCCAGCATACTTGGCAAATCTCGTACAACTTTAGTGAGGTGGGCAGCGTCTAGGGCTTCCCAGACTAAATTCTCACTCACTAATTCTTGTGGGAACCCCAAAGCTACATTCTCCCGAATAGTTCCATTGCATATAGTCACATCTTGTGGGACATACGCTATCGCACCGGGCCATAATGAGATTGCCGTGCCAGGGTCTTCCTTCGAAATTCGTACCGAACCAGTTCTCGGCGTGATTACCCCTAGCAATACATCTACAAGAGTGGTCTTACCCGCACCCGAGGATCCCACAATTGCAAGGAACTGCCCCTCTGGGACAAAAAGATTAATATCAACAAGTACGTCTTTTGGATTCATTGGGTAGGAAAAACTCACTGCTTCCAACTCCAATTCACCAGAAAAGTTTTCATGCCGGACATCGAGCGGCTGTTCTAATTCTGTTACTGCCACTTGTGAGACACCATTGAGCGAATCTATCAACTCCAAAGTGGGAGCGGCAGAACCTATTGCACTCTTAATTTGAATGAGGTTGTGCTGAATGCGCATTAATGCGGGCGCAATTCTAGCTCCAGCGGTCAAAAAAACTGAAAGGGTTGCAATTGCAGTTACAGCATCTGAAATAGCAAACTGTATGCCGGCAATCAAAATTGCCCCAAAAATCATTCCAGATTCTATTACATACTTACCAATATTAGGCATAAACAATGCTTCAGCAGACGCATCGGCGAAATTTCCTCTAATTCTTCTAATTTCAGCCGAATAGAACGATCGTCGATTTCTGACAAAGGATTCTCGGTATGTGCTCAAAACTTCAATTATTTTTTCATTACTGGAAATCGAAAGTTTTGAATGTAAAAGACCTAATTGTTGAGCTCGAACATTCGTTAATCTAAACAAAACAAAACCAAGAGTCCCAAAGAAAATCAAGGCTAAAAATGCAGTAGCTGGTTCGATCAAAAGTAAGCCGACTAGCATCACAATAGCGAGAGAAGCATCTGATAAGAAACTTACGGCAGAACCAAGAACTACTAAGGTAATTGAGTGCACCCCTGTAGTTAGCGCATAAAGAGTTTCTTGGGTTGATCTTGCTTGTACATCTACCAAAGAACGAGACAAGAGTTTTGAAAATAACTCAGAAGTAAGCGAAGCACCTCTCCTGCTCAAGAAGAAATATATTTTTCGTGTAAATATTATTGATGCCACCGTACGAAAAATAAACAAAAGTGCTGCCGCAACCGCTAAGAATGCAATCTGTCTCTGAAAAGTTAAATCTTGAATACGCAACAGCTCTAAAACCGTTGATATCCGCTCACTGGGTTCTTGTGATTGCACCCCCGTTACGGTCAGCGCTCCAAGAAGTCCAATTGCAGCTACCCCGAGCAAATCCAAAAATCCTAAAATTATATTTAGTGCTACGACCAAGAATATTTTTTTTCGATCACTTTTGGGAAAGAGTCTTAAGATTTCGAGAAAAATTGATTTCTTTTCAACGCTCGAGGGTGCAAAAATCTTGCTCAATCCCTGACCCCAGACCAAAATGAATGTTGCTTAATTGTGGAACTAATAATGCGGATGACTCTATTTGATGTGTCCGGAATAAAATAATCAGAAGGCGGTGAGAGAGATTTTTGGCTTTGCTCCGAAACTGCAATAGCTTCTAGCACATCGTAAGGGTTAGTTCCTGAAAGTATTAGAACTCCTGACTCTAACGCTTCCGGTCGTTCCATCGAATCACGAATAGTAATCCCGGGAAAGTTTAAAATAGCGGATTCTTCAGCTAGAGAGCCGCTATCGGAAATAACAAGTCTTGCGTTGGTTTGCAACTTAATATAATCAAAAAATCCAAAAGGCTCGCAGAACTGAATTAGCGGATTCAAACCTAGTTTGTTTTCTTTCAATTCGTTCCTGAGACGTGGATGGGTGGTTACTATGATGCGAAGTTGATATTTCTCGGCAATCAGATTCAATGTCTGCATTAAATTCAAGAATCTTTCTGGACTGTCCATATTTTCTTGCCTATGCGAACTAAACAAGAAAAACTCTTTAGGTATTAATCCAAGTTCTGACAAAACTCTTGAATCTGCGATCTCTTTGGAATAGTAATTGAAAACTTCAAACAAAGGTGACCCAATAACATAAATATTTCGTGGATGTAATCCTTCACGCAGTAGATTAGTTCTTGACAACTCTGAATAAGCTAAATTGAAATCAGAAAAATGGTCAATTATTCTCCGATTTATTTCCTCAGGCACGTTTTGATCGAAAGAACGATTTCCAGCTTCTAGATGATAAATCGGGATGAACATTCTTTTTGCAATTAAGGCTGAAAGTGCGCTATTCGTATCCCCAAGCACCAAAAAGCCATCTGGTGGAAATTCGATTAAATCTTTTTCGATTTGCACCAAAAGATTCCCGACAAAACTTCCAAGGCTATTGGAACCTAAATTAAGTATCTTGTCCGGAGTTCGGATTCTTAATTCATCAAAGAAAATTTGTGAGAGAGCGGGATCGTAGTTCTGCCGCGTATAAATAATTCTGACATTAAATGATTCGCTCAGTTTACTTATTATAACTGAAAGTCGGATTATCTCTGGTCTAGTTCCAACAACTATTGTTAACTTAGATTTAGCCATTATGGACTCACTAGCGCTTTGGAAAATTCAGGTAGGTTTTCAATTAATGCAGCAACCTCGAGTACTCCTAGTTGTGTGGTGTTGTGAGAATTATAAGATTCAATTTCTGATCGGTTACTTTGCCCCTGATCAAAATACATCTGATAATCTAACGTTCTCGTATCAAGCGGAACGCGAAAGTAATCTCCTTCATCAATTGCATTCGCCCTTTCCTCGGTGGAAAGCAAAGTTTCATAGAGTTTTTCTCCGTGCCTAGTGCCTATTATGTTGATTGGATAATCCTCCCCAACTCCCATGATCACCGCAATAGCACTTGCAAGAGTATTGATCGAACAAGCTGGTGCTTTCCGAACGAAGAGATCGCCTGAAATTGAATTCTTGAATGCATGGTTCACAAGATCTACAGAATCCCTCAAGGACATCATAAATCTAGTCATTTCTGGGTTAGTAATTGAAATCGCTTGTTTGTTTCTCATTTGATTGACTAGCAGTGGAATAACGGATCCTCTGGACATCATCACGTTCCCGTACCTGGTTATGGAAATTTTCGTATTCGATTCAGAGTAATTCCTAGCAAACGATTGAGCAACTTTCTCCATTAAAGCTTTGGACATACCCATTGCATTTATCGGATATACAGCTTTATCTGTACTTAGACATACCAAACTTCGAACTTCATGCTTTATTGAGGATTCCACAACATAGGAACTCCCCACCACATTTGTAGCAACAGCTTGCATTGGAAAAAATTCACAAGAAGGAACCTGTTTTAGCGCAGCAGCATGAAATACATAATTAGTGCCCTTGATTGCAAGGTCTACACTGGAGGGATCTCGCACATCTCCGATTATGAACTTTAGCCTCGGGTCCTTGAATAAATTTCTCATGGAATCTTGTTTATTTTCATCGCGGCTTAGAATTCTAATCTCACAGACTTCTTCTTGTAATAGCTGCTTGACGATTGTCGAGCCAAATGAACCCGTTCCGCCTGTAATTGTAATGACGTCGCTAGAACTGAATCTTGACATTGGACTCCTTAATCTTTTACTTACTTTGGCTTCTTCTTGACCATGCTGCATATTCTATTAGCATCTCTTTGATCGTGGGGACCTCATTGTATCCCCCGGCTAACCACAAATGACGGTTGAATTCGGAATTTACGGTTGACAGGGTCATATCAATTGCTTGTTCAGTTTCAAACTTGTTCACAGATAGATCTTCGCGCCCAAAAGCATACTTGATTTCATTTATTAGCTCATATTTACTCAAGGTATCCCTCGGGACGAGATGAGCAACCCCGGACTTGAACATTTCATGTTTCAAAACACCACTAACAATCTTTGAAAATGCTAAAGTCGTGACACCGTTCCATTGATGATTTGTATAACCATCTATTTTTGAATTGGGAGATGAAGACAAGACCCAGCTAAGAAGAGAATATTTAGTGGACAGTTCTTCACCAACTATGGAAGTTCGAATAGTCATTGCTAATTTAGAATTGTTCTCTCCCTCAGCTTTTGTAATTCCGTAAATGTCTTGCGGATCAAAGTCTGCATTTTCAGAGTAACTTCCTGTGTTTCCTGAAAAAACACAATCTGTACCAATTTGAATAACAGCTATTCCAGATTGGGCTTGAAACTGATTTAGTTGAAATGGAAAATCTGCATTGACAAACTGAGCAGAATTTCTTGAGTCTTGATCCTTGATAGAAATTTTTTGCCTAATTACGCCAATAGCATTTACTATATAATTTGGCTTGTATTCAAAAAGATCACCAAAAATGGCGTTCGAATTTTTCTCAACATCACATGCCTGAACAGTGTTTCCATTAAACTGTGATACTCCTCTTCGGTTAAACTCAACAACTTCAATCCCTTCAGTTGCTAAGATTTCTGCAAGCATTGAGCCAAGCATCCCTGTGCTTCCCAGAACTGCAACTCGAGTCACAATTCATACTGTAACACCAAACTCCTATCTCGATTGGATAGATTGTTCCTATGAAAAATGTGCCTAGAGTTTCAATCATCACTCCTGTATACAATGGTGCTAGCTACATTAACCAGACCTTGAATTCAATTGTTAATCTTCAAACAAAAGTCTCATTTGAATGCCTAGTCATTGATGATGGATCTAGGGATACAACGCTTGAACTTATTTCTAATTTTGCTGATCGTGCGAGGATTTATACACAAGAAAATATAGGCGAAGCAGCAACCGTCAATCGTGGTCTTGATCTTGCGCGTGGAGAATACGTTCTAGTTGTAAATGCAGATGATCCATTACTAGGTGGGCGCCTCTTAGATCTGGCTACAGATTTACTCGACCGAGACAGTTCGATTGTCGCGGTTTATCCTGATTGGAAAGTGATAGACCAAGAGGGAAGGACACGAAGAATTATTTCTGTTGAAGAGTACTCCAAATTGAATTTGATCGGGCGCAACATGTGTCTCCCTGGGCCAGGTGCGATTTTTAGAAAATCTGCTGCGCATCAGATAGGTGGAAGAAATCTAGAATGGAAATTCGTAAGTGACTACGACTTTTGGCTTCGATTGAGTGGTCTTGGAGAATTCCAACGAATTCCAGAGGTCTTAGCGCAATGGCGAGAACATTCTAAATCTACCTCCGTAGCACACCGCACTCTTGAAATGGCTGAAGAAAGAATTGATGTAGTAGCAGAGTTTCTAAAGTCAGCAGAGGTCCCGCCCAAGATTGCACGTTTGGCAATTTCAAATTCACATTATTTAGCTGCGCGGCTATCATACTTTGACAAGAATATTGATGGGCGAAAACTACTGGTTCAGGGATTTATTAAAAGTAAAACATGGCCAAGCGAATTAAATGTTATTGTACTTTTCTTCATACTGACACTTCCCTTGAGCCGGTTCATGTTGAGATTTGTTCCCACAGGTCTAATTCGTAAGTTGATTTCGAAATGAAAACAATTTTCATAATTGGCATGCTTGATAGTATTCATTTTGCTAGATGGCTAGGGCAGTTTAAGGACCAAGACTATATCTTCTTGATTTATCCATCAAAACGATTCCGTAAAGTGCATCCTCAACTTGAGTCACTTTTGTTAGACATGAATTTAAAGTGTAAATACCAAATGGTTGGTGGGACTAATTGGATAAAATTGGCAGGTTACTATGATTATATTTTTATCGAAAAGATTGCATCGTTTACACGCTTTAACATCCGAGCGCGAAAACTTGCAAGGCTTCTGAAGGATAAGAAGCCTCACTACATCCATGCTTTAGAATTTCAGGGAGCGGGGTACCTCCTAACAGAGATTAATCCTAAAGTACTCAAGGTTTCAAAAGTGATCGCGACAAATTGGGGCAGCGATATTTACTATTTCAAGAACTTTGAAAGGCATTTAAAAATAATTGAAAAAGTTTTAAAGATTGCAGATTACTACTCTGCGGAATGCGTTCGCGATTACAGGCTAGCGCGAGAATTGGGCTTTGAGGGAGTAGAGCTGCCGTGTATTCCAAATGCTGGTGGATTCGATTTGCAAAATGTTGATATGACATTTTCTCCTCCATCTGAAAGAACTCAAATTCTTGTTAAGGGATACGGGGGGTTGTTTGGCCGAGCGGACTTACCTATTAATCTCATTCCAGAAGTTATCCAAAGGTTTCCGAAGTTTTCCTTTTTCATCTACTCAGTTACTCCGGATAGTTTTGATTTGATCATGAATTTGCCAAGGAGTGTTCGAGATCAAATTCGTGTTTCCCGAGTAGGAAGCGGACTTACTCATGAAGAAATGCAAGCCGAATTCAGGAAATCCCGACTTTATATAGGCTGCTCAGAGAGCGATGGAGTCAGCACTTCTTTTTTGGAATCGTTGGCCAACGGAACTTATCCCATACAAACTGGCACGTCATGCGCCAATGAGTGGGTTCAGCGAGGAGCACGTGCATCTATTGTGAATTTATCCCCAACAGAGCTTCTCAAAGAGATCGAATTTTCCTTGAAGAATGACGAGCAAGTTGATTTGGCAGCCGCAAAAAACCTTGAGCTAGCAAAAGCGAGGTTAGGAAGAGATTATATCAATCAACTTGCAAACACGTACTATTTGGCATGAATTGGAGAGTACCCTAATCCCACCAGTCGTGATTTTCTGAATACCACTTGACGGTACTAAGTAACCCGTCCTCAAAAGAAGTTATTTCATAGTTCCCTAGTTCCTTTAATTTTTCAGAATTTATTGAATATCTAAAGTCATGCCCCTTCCTGTCTTCAATAAAATGAATTACATCTTTTTCTAATTCGAGGATGTGTATCAGTTTATTTGCTAATTCTAGATTTGTGAGATGAATTCCCGTGCCAACATTGTAGATATTTCCAGGTTTGCCTTTGCTGATTACTACCTGTAAGGCTTGACAATGATCCTTTACATAAATCCATTCCCTGACATTCGATCCGTTCCCATAAATTGGAAGTTTTTCTTGGTTAAGTCCAGCACGGGTAAGCACGGGGACTAACTTCTCCGGGAATTGATGCGGACCATAATTGTTGCAACAACGTGTAATTCGAACATCAAGTCCATGAGTCACGTAGTAACTTCTTGCCAATAGGTCGCTGGCTGCCTTACTCGCAGCGTAAGGAGAATTAGGAAGCAAAGGATAATCTTCTGTCGCCGAGTCCACGTCTAAAGAGCCATATACTTCGTCTGTTGAAACGTGAATAAACGTAGAAATATTACTTAGCCGTGCAGCCTCCAGAAGAGTGTAAGTCCCCAAAACGTTAGTTTGAACAAAAATGGAAGAATCTGCAATTGACCGATCCACGTGAGACTCGGCTGCGAAATGTACGATCACGTCGTGCCCCTTAAGGGCTTTTTTAACAGCTAAAGGGTCTCGAATATCCCCAACAACTATTTCAAGCCGTACATCTCCAGAATGATGTTCAAGATTTTTTAAGTTCCCTGCATAAGTTAAATTGTCATAAACTGTAACTTTATGCACGCCACTTACTTGAGTTAAAAGAAAATCTACATAATTCGATCCAATAAAGCCAGCTCCGCCGGTGACAAAATAATTCACATTAAAGCCTATTCCTAGATTGGATATGAAAGAGTATCCTAATGTAGTCAATTATTTGTTCAGAAAGTGGGACACTCATTAAAGGAATTCTATTGGCCGGCGGAAAAGGTTCGCGGCTCAACCCACTAACGCTAGTAGCTAGTAAGCAATTGCTTCCTATATTTGATAAACCTTTGATTTACTACCCTCTATCTACTCTGATGTTGGCAAACATTAAGCAAATAGCAATAGTCGCAATGCCTAGCCAAATTCCTCGCTTTCAAGAGTTGCTAGGTACAGGCTCTAATCTTGGGATAGAGTTAACGTACTTGGCTCAAGAACATCCAGGTGGGATAGCTCAAAGTTTGCTTATTGCTGAGAAATACCTATCTGGCTCAAAGTGTGTTTTGATTTTGGGTGACAACATTTTCCATGGCCCGGGCTTAGGCCGACGCTTAGAAATGTTTTCGGGCGTGGTAGGTGGAAAGATTTTTGGTTACACGGTAAAGAATGCTGAACCATATGGAATTGCAACATTAGGTGATCTAGGAGAAGTTAAAAAGTTGGAAGAAAAACCAATTAACTCGCAGTCGAATATAGCAATACCAGGTATTTACTTTCTAGACGAGTTTGCAGCGCAAAAAGCATCAACCTTACAACCAAGCCTTAGAGGCGAACTCGAAATTTTAGATTTGCTGGAAATCTACAGAGAAAACGAAGCTTTGGAATTAGAAATGCTGCCTCGTGGAACTGCTTGGTTTGACACAGGAACTTTCAATGACATGCACGAAGCGTCAACTTATGTTCGACTTATGCAGGAACGAACAGGTGAAAGAGTTGGTGATCCTTTTCAAATAGCAAAATTTCAAACTTGGATTTAACTTTGAAAGCTAGACTGAATGATCAATTATACACATCAGCTCTCTTAAGACTTGGCAAAAATCAATTTACTTTAGTAAGAAGCGCTCTTTGAGATAATCCTCAGTTACCATCTCATTTTGTATCCTTTGCGTGCTTTATACTTGAATCTCAGCAGCAATTCACGCCCGTTAAGTTTTCCAATTAATTGATGGTATTCCCTAATCCCAAAACCAAGTCCAAAAATGTCATGCAAAGAAGTTCCGATGTCCAAGAAAGTGATGTCCTGTCTAATCTTCCAAATTTCAGCGCCTAGCAGATTAGACAAAGAAGACGCCGATGACAGGATAATCGAATCAGGAGGCACTTCCGTAAGTATTGCCATGATGCGATTGAAGTCTGTTTCATAACTAGCAATAAAATTGTCAGACACTGGGATTAGTGTCCAATTATGCAGATTGCTTTCTATCCTCGCACGAAAATTTGTTACGACATAGACGTTTGGCCTCTCCATAAAAATTGGCAAAAACTTTCGTCTAAAGCGCTTATAATTTGAGTTTATCAGCAAGTCGGCAAAGGTAAGATTTCTAGATACACCAGTGTTAAATGTAATCATTAAATCACGGTCTGGTATCGCGGAATTACTGCTTGCAGGTATTCCTTTTATATAACCAGGGGCAAAATATTTTGCCGACTCGATTAATTTTTCTCTGAACTTGGTATCTCTTTCAGGTGAAAAATTCTTAAAGTCATATATTGGATAGGAGAAATTGACTTTACCCGCAGAAGTTTTCACAATATCAGGACCAATCTCCAGTTCTTGATTTCTTAAAATCTCCATTTCTCCATCGCTAAATCTGACAAAACAGAAATTGGAATTTTTCTCAAGCGCAACCAAAAATGCTTTTAGGTCCTTCCTTGGATGTTGCAAAATTACTGGTTCTTCTAAGTTGAATAGCAAGATTTCTCCTCAAGGTTCTTAAGAACTCATGGGATTACACTAACATCTCACAACAATTTGAGGTATCTTTACATCGTGAAAGTACCATTTAATAGACCATTCATTTCTACCAACGAATTAAACTATATTTCCGAGGTCTTAGCTACCGGAAATTCGGCAGGTGGTGGTGATCAAGCCAGGTGGAACGCCACATGGCTTGAAAAGGTCTTGGGTGCAGAGAAAGCGCTCCTAACTAATTCTGCAACCGATGCATTGGAGATGGCTGCTCTATTACTAGAGTTTAAGCCTGGTGATGAAATTATCATGCCGTCGTATACGTTTTCGTCAACTGCAAATGCATTTGTGTTGCGAGGTGCAACACCTGTGTTTGTCGATGTAGATCTCAAAAATATGAATCTCGATCACCATTTGCTTGAAGGTGCAATCACAGCAAAAACGAAGGCCATATTGGTTGTTCATTATGCTGGCGCTTCTTGCGACATGACTTATGTTCAGACACTTTGTAGAGAAAGAGGTTTGTTCCTTATTGAGGATGCAGCACAAGCGTTACTTTCCAAGTATGGCGGGAAGTATCTAGGAACTTTTGGCGACTTATCCTGCATTTCCTTTCACGCAACAAAGAATATAGTTTCTGGTGAAGGTGGAGCCCTACTGATAAACAATGAGAATCTAATAGAACGTGCCCAAATTATTCTTGAAAAAGGTACCAACCGTTTAAAATTTCTATCTGGAGAAGTTGATAAATACTCATGGGTCGATATTGGCTCTTCATTTCTAATGAGTGAAATATCTGCTGCTTATTTGCATTCTCAACTTGAAAATGCTGAATCCATAACTGAAAGAAGAATCAAGTACTGGGATAGTTACAAAAAACTGCTAAAAGAAGCTAGCTTGAGGTTTGAATTCGTTTGGGCTGAATATTCAACTGGAGTCGAGCACAATGCCCATATTTTCTATTTGATTTTGCGCGACGAACGCTTAAAAAGAGATTTTATTTCGGAAATGGCAGGAAGGGAGATTGCTTGTGTGAGTCACTACGTTCCATTGCACAGCTCAGAAGCAGGGCTAAAATTTGGCCGAACTGGATCTAAAATGTCGATTACAGAGAGCTATTCACCCAGGCTTGTTCGATTGCCACTTTGGTCCCAATCTGAAATGCCGGTGGCAGAAATTGCTTCTGAAGTCATAAGTGCTTTAAAGAAGCTAGAACCAAATCGATGACTGGTAAATTGAAAGTTGTTACTGTAATTGGAACAAGACCTGACACGATAAAACTTGCACCTGTCATATATGCACTAAATTCCAGAAAGGATGTAATCAGCATACTTTGCAGTAGCGGACAACATAAGGAAATGTTAGATCAAGCATTGGGCATTTTTAACTTAATTCCTGATATAGACCTTGAAAGCATGAGGCATGGACAGTCACTTGAAAGTTTGACATCAAGGTTGATAACTTCGTTTGCAAAGACTTTTGACGAAACACTACCTGATTGTGTGGTTGTGCATGGTGATACGACGACGGCATTTTGTGCTTCCCTTGCTGCATTTTATAAACAAATTCCAGTGATTCATGTTGAAGCAGGACTCCGCACCCACAATGTTCATGAACCATTTCCGGAAGAGTTTAATCGGCAAGCAATTGCACGTATAGCTTGTTTGAATTTCGCTCCCACTCCAAAGGCTAAAAGTAATTTACTCGCAGAAGGTGTTTTTGAAGGGAAAATCCTGATTTCAGGAAATACAGTCATTGAGTCATTGAAATTAGTTAGCGAGAGAATTTTGTCAGATGACGTCCTTTCTAAAAGAGTCAAGCTCGAACTTGATATTTTGTTAGATTTTGACTACCGGATAGAACAATTCGTACTAATCACAATGCACAGAAGAGAAAATGTTGGCAACGGCATTCAGGAAGTGTGCTCTTCAATAGCGAAAATGGCAGTTGCCTTTCCAGATTCTAAATTTGTTTTCCCGGTGCATTTGAATCCTTCTGTAAGCAAAGACGTTACAGAATTACTCTCTGAGTTAAAGAACGTATACCTTCTTCCACCCTTAGCTTATGCCGAATTTGTTGCTCTATTATCCAATACTGTACTAGTCATCACAGATAGTGGTGGCATTCAAGAAGAGTCCGTTAGCCTAGGAAAGCATGCGTTAGTTACTCGGAGATCAACCGAACGAGATGAAGGGGTCGAAAGTGGATTACTAGAAGTTGTTTCTACAGATGGGGATCAAGTTTTTCGAGCTGCTTCAAAGATTCTTTCGAACCCTCCTGCTGACGCGGTTCCTTCCGTAAACCCATATGGGAAAGGTGAAATTTCCAAATTTATAGTAGATGCAATTTTGAGCAGAAAGTACTTCTGAGCAGTTTAATTCCTACCTTTTGCGAATCAACTTTAGGTACCTTGCAAATTCATGAGTTGCTCGAGGGAATAAACGGATGACTAAATACAAAATATTTGGGTAACGCCTTTTCTGTGTGATTTCTTCTGACATGGTCTTAAAACCTAGTTTTCGGTAATGCTGGAGCGCTCTCTCGAAACGCTTGAGAGAATCCTTAGACCTAGATATTGCTTCCTCGCCCCCCCCGAATTCCCTAGCTAGCTCGGGATTTGAACCCCACCATGAGAGATCGGTGGGTGGGTGGGGAGGGACAAGTGTTGGTAATTGCAAATATTTTTGTAAAGCGTATGAAAAATGGATATCTTCTCCCGCCACATCTTCTGGGAAACGGTTTTCGAATGCGCCCCAAAATTGGGTTAGCCATAACTTTTTGAAGAACCAAGAGTGGCCAACAATGTCTACCCTCTGGGTGACTAGATTTGGCTCATAAACTCCAACATCGCGATGCATCGAATATGCATATGGGCTATCGAAAATAACTCCCCTTGTCCCAAGTAGTCCAGGGGTTTTTTTCATAGTCTTATAGCAATTTTCAAGCCATCGATCCCCCGGAATAGTATCATCATCAAACACACAAATGAATTCACCTTTGGCATTTAACGCATAAGCGAATCTGGCCCAAACTCCGAAGTTTTTTCCTGCTCTTGTAATAGTTAAATCGTCTCGCAATTCTTTAGGGACTCGCTCAGTTCCGTTTTCCCAAACTAAAACTTCTATTGGTTGGATAGTCTGATTCTTTATGGCAAGTAATTGCTGTTGAAAAATTTCGGCACGCTTATAGACATTCAATACAACCGTAATTTCTGGCTTTACCATCATGCCTCAAGATTCTTAAGTTCGGGTACTCGAATACATTACCATGGAAAATTACACATTCCGCAATACGTGCAAAAAGTTCTACTCAAAAATCCGACTGAACTGTTGTTCAATTAGATATGTTCTTTCTAGGCTTCTTACTCTTCTAGCTTCTCTCCTGGATTTGTCTAGGAAATCCATCAAAGAAAAGCGGATGGATGTTACGGATGTTGAGTCCGAAACAAAGTCAAATTCCGATTCAAGCATTTCGGCCAATTCAGGGTTATTTATGACGGCAAATATAGGTTTAGATAAATTGAAGTAGTCAAAGGTTTTGTAAGGGATCGTCTCCTGGCTTCTTGAATCAGCATGTTGAATCAACAATAGTGCGTCCGCCAATGATGCTCGTATGAGTGCATCTTGTCTATTGGTCGGCTGAAGTACCCGAAAATCTTGCCTCATCAAATAATCATCTTTATTTTCTAGATAAAGCGCTCCAAAATTCGTCACTCTGACACGCTCCACATTTTTGTAGCCTACATCTTTCAGTTCATCCAGAGCACGGAAGAAGTTATCTAAGTTTCTTGCTCCATATAGAGTGCCTAAGTGAATGACCTCAATCATTTCATTCCCCCGAAACACTTTAGTTTCAACATCTATTTGAAACTTCCAAGCTCCGGGATAAATGTTCGCAATCCTGCTTTCTAATGCAGGGTGGCGCTTTATAGCCGACTGAGCAGCATTCTTGGTGACGAAAACTGTTCGAACCGAATTACTGATGAAGAGCCTCTCCATGTTTAGAATGCCACTTGAGTTGAAACTACTTCGAACCATCTCGGATCCCAATAACGGATCTTGAAATTCTAAATACAGTGACGTGTGAGTTAAATACTTTGTGAACAATCCAAGCAAGTGACCACCTGTAGCACCGCCAGTGCAGAACACATATGAACTTGGGTGAAGAATTTTCAAAATCAACATTTGTGGTAGGGCCGAGAATGCCCAGGACCATCTTGCGGCAGAATTATCTGTTATTTTGTCAAACAGGTAATCCCAAATCCTTCCTAGGAAATAGGGCAGCGGAAAGTACAGAATCAAAAGTAACGGCCATCTCCTATCATTCTTCCGTATTTCTTGTAATTCCCAACTAAAGTCTCGCCACGAAAGTGACGGTACTCTAAAGACAACTACATTTTCCTGATGCTCAATTTTTGAAGCAATAGAAGTAATTAGAAAAGTGCGATTAAATTTAGTCGAAGCGACACGTAACTTATCATCAGCCCATTCGGCCATGACCATACCTTCAATAGAGGAAAAATAGCTGACAAAAATTAGAGTCCTCATAATTCGCACAATCTATCCGCAATTGACCATAACTCGATGTTTTTTGGTAGGAATTTGCTAAAATATTGACTACAATTTGCTAGGCTGTCAAGATGACTCAAAGTAACTTCTTTGAACTGGTTCCCTTGGCACCTAAATTTTATGAGTTTGTGCGAGATTTGCGAAATAATTCAGAGATTAACGATAACTTCATAACTCAAGATTACATAACTATTGAGTCACACAATAACTACATGAATGAAAATGCAAAGTCCTATTTTGTTTGTCTTCGCAACGGTGATCCCGTCGGCTTCATTGGAGTAGTTGCAAACGATATACGAATTGCGGTATTACCTACACAAACTAGGAATGGAGCTGGCACTTTCATGCTAGAAAAGATTTCAGAGATCTTTCCAAATGCAACTGCAAAGATAAAAATCGAAAATGAAGCTAGCTTGAAATTATTTGAAAGTGTTGGCTTTAAAAAGAGATTTTTTCTCTTAGAGAAGGACTCAAAATGAATTTTGGACAATTTTGTAGAGTTTCTCAATTAGGCATAGCACGAATTAAGTTCCTACAGATGCAACGTAAACACTATAAACATGGTACTTCTGACCACCTAGAACATAATGAGAATCGAGACTACTAGAAATTACTCCTAGGTAATGTAAAGCCCTGGGAGACTGGTGTCATGAGGGCGCTGGACTTTGGATGTGGGAAAGGCCGCAATATAACTAATTTAAAGAAACTTGGCTGGTTGCTGATTGATGGGTCTGATCTATCAATCAGAAATGTTAAACACTGTCGTGATAGTTTTGAAGCACGCCATCACACCTTTTTTGCTTCTTCAGGGGTTGATACGGGGCAGAGAATTCCTAATTATTATGATTTAGTAATAAGTACAATTACTCTTCAGCACATACCGGTATATTCAATTCGCAAGCAAATCCTGATCGACATCTTTCGAGTCTTGAAACCAAACGGTTTATTTTCTTTTCAAATGTCATTTGGTAGTGATTTAATCGATCAGCTAGGCCGTCCTAGAAGCGGTTACTTTGAAGAGTCAATAAATGCGCGAGGCACCAACGGTGACCATGATGTGAGAATAATTGATCAAGATGATCTTATTTCGGATCTTGGAGATATTGGATTTATTCAGATAAAGACGGCCATTAGAGACAGTTTTTCAGACATCGGTCACCCGCAATGGATTTACATCGAATGTCGTAAGCCCTCCTAGAGCCATACCAAAAACTAATCTGTATCTGGAATTATGTATTTGTCATTTAAGGCCCCAGGATACTTAACAACAGTGGTCACTGAATCTTCAAGTGCCATAAAGTCTGTAACCTCCCAGGGTTGCAAAACAATGATGTCATTTTCGGTGAAATCTCTTTCACACATTCGAATTTTGCCAGAAATAACAACAGTTATCTCAGTTGCAACTTTATGAAAATGAGCTGATTCATACTCCCCTTTTGAATATCGCTTCACCGAAACTTCGCATTCTTGAGTTTTTAAAACAGTAGGATAGAAATCTCCAACAAACCAACCTTTTGTCATATCTTGTAACTTATAAGTTTCCACTGCCAGCTCCTAATTCGTATTTTCTCACTTGGGCATCGTTTTTCAATGGGAAGTAACGACCTTCATCAAGTTGAAAACTGCCCACCGTCTTGCCTTTCAAAATAGTTTCATTTAACGCCAAACCAACAAAATAGTTCCCAGAGATTGGAGTCCGATTTCGAAGGAGACTTTTCAAAGAATCGACAAATTCTTGAGTTTCGCGAAACCAAAATAGCCCTGTAGTCGCAAATTGACTTATCTGCTCCCTCTGAGCAAATTCTATGATTTTCCTTTCGCTTTCCAATTTTACATATGAATACATGGGGTGGATTGACTTGAATACCACAGTGCCTGCGTCAAAACTCATACTCCTGAAGTATTCTATTACCTCCGACAAATCAATATCTACGACTTCGTTTGCGCTGAGAATGAGTAACTCCGCATCCTGCTTCTCCGAACAAGCCGTCAAAAGTGCCGTACAGGCCGATCCCATCGTTAGATTTGGAGTGATTGACACTTTTATATCAGGGTCTAAGCGTTTCAGTACCTGCTTCAAATTAAATCTTGCAACGTCTTTCTGGAGAGCGGCAAAGATTACATTGGGATTCTGCAATTGGCCGCATGAATGGATTAACTTTTCCAAAACAGAGATTCCATTTTGCTGCGAAAGGTAGGCCGGATATTCAATCGAGATTTCGCTCTCTCCTGTTAACTGCCGATTAGCAAGAATTATTACATTCAAATTTGGCTCGTTCATGGATTTAGGTGCTTTCTATTTCGAAGATTTTAGCCTTTATGTTCTCATAGTTGGTATCTCTACTATCATCAATCTGGAGAACGTTTGCGCCACTAGCCCAAGCAGCTTCAAGACCATGTTGATTATCTTCCAAGATCAGGCATTCCTTGGGGATTAAGTCAAATGAATTAATTGCCTTCACGTAAATTTCTGGGTCTGGTTTAGGTTTAATTACGTCTTGATTTGAAAGGATTAGGTCGATGTATGTGTCCAAATTGGATCTTTGCATCATCAAATTAATTGATGACTGAATTGAGTTTGAACAAACTGCTATTTTATAACCTTCTTGCTTCAATCTAGACATTGCATTTTGCTTCGAGAAAATCGGCTTGCAGTTGTTATACACGATTTGATTCAGGTATGTCTGCTTTAATTCATTAATGAATTCATGCAATTCTTCTGGCACAAATCCCTGCATAGTGAGTTGTTTTAACTTAATCGAAGTTGGCAATCCATCGTAGTGATTAAGGTGATCTTCTCTGTTTATCGGTGAACCAAAGAGTGAGAGGGCTTGATTTAGTGCTTCATAGTGCCACTCTTTTGCGTCTACAAGCACGCCGTCCATGTCGAATAAGATCGCCTTAATTTTCATTGGAGCTCCCGAATAGCTTAATTGCATCCTCAACTTCATCTGTGCATAAATAAACATCTTGCAGAGATTGAAATGCTTGCAGAGATTGCCAGAATTGAATGTGCTCGTTGCCATGCAGTTCGGGAGAAACGATGAAAGTCTCTTTCCCAAAAGACAGCACATTATGCAAACCGATCTTATCTAAAGGTGCTTGCTCAAAAGTATCCAACCAGATTCCGGAAGCGTGATTCAAGAGTTGTGATGGCATTTCATACTCACTCAATCGATACAAAAAGGGCATGCCCCTTTTCTTATACAGAATTATCTCTGGGATGGACGCATCGAATATGAAATATTTCAAATTTTGATATTTGGAAAGCAACTTGTCTAACCTCGCAGAAAGCCCATCTGCCTTAATATTTATGCATATCGGTAAGTTATCTGCAAGCAGACCTGGCCCAATTAATTCCAAGGCATATTCAAAATTAAGGCATGTGAAATCAGGGAGGTCATGACTAATTACAATTTCTCCTTGATAGTCCCTCACGTCTGTCTCTATGCCTACACCAAGTTTTATTGCCCTTTGAAAGGCAATGAGGCTATTTTTTTCAACAACTTCCTTCCACAGTCCACGGTGAGCAATAATCTTGATCACAATTTATTTCCAAATCGATCTAGAAAGTAATTTAGGTCTTCAGGTGTTCCAAGCCCAAACATGGCTTGTCCAGATTCCCCTATTGAATAATGAGCTACTTTGTAGTTATTCTCTATTAAGTAGTTATAAACTGGAGCCACGTAAAATTCGCCGTTCACTCTGTCATCACAATTAATCATTTCTCGTGCACTTTGAACAAAAAGTGACCCATGCCTGAAATTGTAGATGCCGACGGTAGCGATTTCTGAAATTTCCCTCTTTTCAGCAACCTCTGTGACGAGACCTGAATGATCTGTCTTTAAATAAGACCACTTTTTACCTGAAGCCCGCATGGTCATGATTAATCCATCATCAAAAGATGAATCCAGATATTTGTTAATGTCAAACTCTAAGTATTGATCGCTATTTGCTATCATCAATTGATCCGAGTTGTTGATGTGCACTGATGCTTCAAGAACAGTACAGGCAGCACCTTCGGTAATGCCGTTGATTAAGACAATTTTTGGGTTCCTAGTAATCCTATTCAAGAGTTGCTCTAATTCATAAACTTGGTGATGGTTCTCCTGAACAATGAAAATGAAGCGATGATCAATACTAGGCGTCAAATTCTTAACTACTAATTCGATCATTGGAACGCCATTCACACTTATTAACGGCTTAGGATCGAGATAACCTGCCTCGGAAAACCTTGTGCCAGCACCTGCCATTGGAATAACGATATTGAGCATGTTCCAACATTATCTTAAAACGTAATCAGTGGGCGGATTTCTAAAAGTATGTTTAATTCTCAAATCTAAGTCTTTATATCTTGCCTCGTATGTTTGGATCAATTCTGTATTCTTCAAGCAACTCCTCCAACTCTGCTCCGTATTCAGAGAAATTCCACTTTCCTTTAAAAATGGCTGTGGCTATATAGGGATATATCTCTGATTGCCAGTGCGAAAGACCGATCTTAGCTAAATTCTCCTTGATTGTTCCGGCGGCCAGGAATGATTTCCTAAAAGTCCATTGTACTTTCCTTTCAAATTCCCAAATCGTTTGGCCCCTGTGTTTTCTCAGTACTTTAATCATTCCCGAGCGGGACCAAAGTGATGGCTGCAGGGAAAATATCCAAGGTGAAAGTCTAGATATCCTATTTAGTTTATTAAATTTCTTACCTGGGAATGGAATTGAGAGAAATTTCCCCCCCTGAATCAAGCGGATCACATCGAGTTTCCAGGGAAATAATATGTGGATTGGTTTAGTCTTTATAAGCTTAGAATAGTTCTCAATCAAACTTGTGCAAGGCATTTCATTTACTATCATATCCTCGTGTTCAAAAAAGATAATTTCTTCTTGAATCTGACTTAATCCAAAAATAAGTCTGTCGACATAAGGTAAAGCATCGTCGTACACTACTTGTTGAAAAAATGCGGGAATCCGTGGATCTCGTTTATTAACAATAATATAGTTATTCCTAAAGCAATTCATGTACTTCTCTATTTGGCCAAAATAAATTGGCCAACAATCACTGTAGTCAGTATGAGAATACAGGACTCGCGCCACATTTGAAATATTTCCAACCATCCTGTGACTCTCAAATATATTTTGCTCAAGAAAAAAATACTTATGAATTAAGTGATTATTAATCGCTGATTTCTCTTCGATGCTGACGAGATTTTTACTCTGAATTTTAGCGTCCAATAAGCATTCGTTACTAAATGCATTCTGTTGATTCGAATATGGTATCCCAGAAACAATCATTTTGAGATAATTACTTTCATTCTTGAAATATTGAAGACATCTATCTGGCATAAGGGATAGCTTAGAAATGTTCTCTTGGTTTCCATAAAACCATTGATCTGCCAAGCCTGCATTAGATTGATTCCACATCGCACTGTATATGTAGCTTGAATCCAATTCTGGGTTGAAGTTGATTTCACTAACTTTTTGAGGTCTAGCACCGTTGTATCTATCAATTTGCCCTAAATCAAACCTGCAAGTGACTATCCAATCATAAGTCTCCCCATGCTTGTTGGCGTATTTTTGCATCATATCTATACTCTGCGCTCTTGAATTCAAGAAAGCCAACGTATTTTGTAACGTTCTAAACTCTTCAAGCGGAGAGAAATTATCTAACTCTATTGAACTTTCTTCGATATCAGCCTCAAAATCCCGTGGTAACTCTACGACAATCTTTCTTGCAACCGATTCCCATGACTCTCTAATATTTTTCTCATGAAGTACGTCATTTGAATAAATAAAAATGTCAAAATCATATTTAGATAGGAGAATCTCACTGATATAATGAAATCCGCCAAGACCCGAATTCTGATTTAGCCGGTTGTTAAAGTTCCCGTAAATACACAACGCGAATTTATGCATGTATGCTCCCAATTCTTCCTGTCAACTCACGATAAGAGAACTCTAATCCAACCTCACAACGCCACCCGGCGTTTTCAAGTGCACCGCAACAATCCCCGACTCACCCTCATTGGTTGACGGGTCAATAAACTCAATATCTGTTCCATTCAATCCATCAAGA
>Ga0209550_10001739_pt1 | contig 20911 bp, 21 predicted proteins | sample LauGreSuBDMM15SN_2_FD_187567 | JGI IMG/M metagenome (GOLD analysis project Ga0209550, IMG submission 187567) | Freshwater lake microbial communities from Lake Michigan, USA - Su13.BD.MM15.SN (SPAdes) (version 5) | ecosystem: Environmental > Aquatic > Freshwater > Lake | place: Lake Michigan... | reverse complement strand
GGTTATAATTTTTCTATAAATAATAATTTTGAAATTACAGCTCGAATTGACAATGACATGGAGGCACCTAAAAATTTTTTAAAAAAAATATTAAAAAATTTTAGAAATTTAACCGTCCAAGCTGTAAGTCCTAAGATTATGTATAAACATAATAAAAATCTAATATGGTGGATGGGTACAAGAATTGGGCAGAGTCTCAAAATGCAGACACATATGCGAGATTACAAATATGGCTTGGCTGATAAAAAAAAATATAAAAAAATAAAAAAAACTGACGCAATTGCTGGTTGCGCTTCTTTTATGCTTACCGAAAGATTAAAAACTGTTGGTTTAAGCGACAAAGATTTTTTTTATGGCCCCGAAGATATTGAGCTTTCTTTTAGATTAAAAAAAAATTCCAAAAGTCTTATTGTAGATAACGATGTTAAAATTTACCATGGCGTAACTCAAAGTTTAAGATCATTTAATAAAAGAAGAATTTATTTTGAATATAAATATAGACTATTGCTTATAAAAAAAATCGGCAGTTTTTGGGATAAATTTTTTGGGTACCAAATTTCATTAATTAAATTCTCTTTATACTTATTTTTATTTTTTATAAAAAAACATCGTATAAAAATTATTCCTGTCTTTTTTGCCATAATGCATTTTTTACAAGGCAAATTAGGAAACTTTGATAGAAGTAATCCAAAATTTCTTTCCACGTAATACTAAATACATTTTTTATAAAAAAATTTTTTTATAATATTTTTTTATTGGTAATTTTTATAAACTGAAAAGTCTTTTATTTTTTTTTAAAAAATATTGAGAAATATTAGAACTATAATGTTTATATTCAATATAATTAGGTAATATTTTCTTGAAAAGAATTTGTTGTAGACTTGGTTTTATTATTTTTTTTTGTAAAATGATAAATTCTTTTAACCCTCCTAAAATTTCTTCAGCAGAATTATTAACAACTTTTAATCTATATTGATTTATAATTGATGAGCTTAAATACACACCATTAAAAAAACCTAAATCTACAAGCTTCTTGTAAGTTAATAATTTATTTTTTTGCCTAATTTTTTTTAAAATAAAAACATCTTTTTTATTGTTCGCTACTGCATTAATACCCCATAAATTAGTCTCATAAGTCGGCACGTTAAATAATGGACCTATTGTTGACGGACCAGAAGAATTAACCATGAATCCTTTACAGACTGAAATTAAATAATAATTGATAGTTTATATAAATCAAAATCTTTATCAAAATTAAAAATTGAGATAATTTTAATAAAAATAGAATTATCAAATGCAAGATTGTTTGGTTTATTTGGAATTAGATTCGCTAAAAAATATACGGAAATGATATCGAGAAAAGTAACAAACAGCAAAAAAAAGATTATATATAATAAATATAGCTTTTCTTTTAAAGAAAAATTCTTAAGTGGAAAAAAAATTTTATTCAAAATTCCCATAAACTAATTACATAATTTAACGATTATAAATTAAAATAACAAAAAAAACTGGTCATTATTTATAAACTAACTTTTTATTTATTACTACCAATTAACTAATTTAGATGACTTTAAGAAAATAAAAACAAATTACGATTGAATGAAAATTAAAGCTAATATTGTAAAGCTACATATTTTTTTAAATAAATTTTAAAAAAATTTTAAACTTTAAGTTTTATAATAGAAATTAAATTACCAAAAATATTTACAGAATTTTAATGTTTATTTAAGATTTTAATTAATAATGTTTTCTTTATAGATTTATAAGTTGTTTCAATAATATTGTGATCTACTGGATTATAATATTTGCCATTCACAAATATTCGTAAAGTTTTTTTTTTTTTATTGTATATTTTTTTATATAAAAAATAAAAATTTTTAAAATATTTATCATTATACGAAAAGGGACTATCTATTATCACTGATTCTTTATTGAACAGTCCAAAAAAACACATTGCTCCAGAAAGTGAACCTATATAACCAATTGATTTTAAAGCAACATAAGCCTGATCTTGAATAGAATAATTATCTGAAAGATCTTTAAACAAAAAAACATTTTTTAACATTTTCTGCTTTATTTTCGGTGAAATTATTTTGATAAAATTATCTCTTTCTTTACCTAAAATTATTAAATTAATATTTTTTCTGATTAAAAAATTAATTAAACTCTCAATTTTAAGCAAATCTCTAGTTTGTCTTACCTGAAAATTTATATGATTATTTTTTACATTTGAAAAATTTTTAATATACAAACATATCGTTGGTTTATTAAAAATATTTGCAACCTTTTTTGATATATTATTTTCATTTATTTTTTTTTTTAGAAAATTAATAGTATTAGTTGTTCCAACATAAAAATCAGAAATATGAATTTTTTTGAAATCTGGCCCTAATTTTGTAAGATTTATTGGTGTAAAAATTTTATTATTTAATAAAAAATTATAACCTAAATGACTTTCTGACAGAAGACGAGGCATTAATATAAAGGATTTTACAATATATTTCTCTTCACAAAAAAATTTTGCTATTTCAAACTGTGCCTGGCTAAAACAAAAAATTTTGTTATTTTTATTTAATTTTTTTCTTATATTTTCACAAAAATGAACATAATCACCGAAACCAAAGCAATTTGAATATAAAATATTTTTTTTTTTTATTTTTTCAACAAATATTGAAAAAATTATTATATTTGTAAAAAAATTATATATTATAAATTCTAAAAATTTTTTAATACTATTGCCGTAATTTTTTAAATATTCCATAAGAATTATTATGTTAACTTCTCATATCAAATCAAATTATGTTTAATTTATTAGTGATAATTTTTAAAATTCATTTACCAAATTTTTTAATATTTTTTTTAAAGGGGTTTAGCCTTAACATAAGAGATTTTATTAAAGTCGAAAAATTAAATTAAAATATTTTATTAAATTAAAGGCATTGAAAAGATAAATATTTTTTTTAAAACATTAACTTTTTAATAATATCTTTTTTCATATATTTTTGCCTTATAAATTGCATCATAATATGCATTAATATTTGATGTACATCTTCAACGACTCCATAATTTTTAATATTTACGTGTATAAAAATTGATGCATTTTTTTTTAAATAGCCACCATCAAAACCTGTAAATCCTATCGATTTAATTTTTTTCTTTTTGCAATAGTCTAATGCTTTTCTTATATTTAGAGAATTGCCAGATGAACTTACGAAAATAACTAAATCGTTTTTATTAGATAAGCACTCCAATTGGTATTTAAAAATTTCGCTATAATCAATATCATTTGCGATCGCAGTTGTAACTTCTGTGTTAGATACCAAGCTATAAAATTTTGGTTTTAAATTTGTCCCGGATCGCAAAACTTTTAAGAAATCTACAATATAATGATTTGCTATGGAAGCAGAGCCCCCATTGCCGCATAAAAAAATATTTGAATTTGATAAAATTTTTTTTTCAACTAAATTTAAAATTTTATAAAAATTGACTACAGATACTTCTTCTAAATTTTTAAAAACTTTACTCTGATATTCGTTAAAATAATCTGATAATTTAATATATTTTTTATTAGGAAATTTCATCTTTGAGTTTTTTATATAATTCAATCCAGTTCGTTTTTGTGCTATCTATAAATTTTGCATTTCTAAAATAATTTGCTTCATTAAAGCAATTTTTTAAAAAAATTGCACCTTTGCCAGATATTCCCTCAATAGCAAAATGAAAGAAAGTGTTCTCAAATTTCAAGATTATTTTATTTAAATACTCAATTTTTGAAGGAAGTTGATGAATTGAACATAAAACTATACCAGATATATTAAAGTCTTTCGTTACCCACTGAGTTGTAGCTAACTGGTCAGACATAATTGGTTCTGGTATAACGAGTTCAATAATGATTTTATTTCTTTGAGCATAATTATTCATTATCATATTCTGGGCATTACTTGGAATTTTAAATGGGCCAATATTTATATCTGTAGTAACAGATGCGACGGTCATTATTTTAATTTAATTGGTAAATTTTTAAGAAATCAGAATTTTTTTGCATTAATGGTTTAGTTTTATTTTGAAATCGAACGCTACATGCGACTCTCGCTAGATCAGAGTTGAAGTCGATATTACCATGCAGTATAAAAGGGTTAAAAACTATAACCTCTCCGTACTTTAATTTAGCAGGTTTTTGATTGTGCATCATATTTAAAATTGTCGGTCCATTAACTAATCCCTCATCATGTTCTTTTTTAATTATTTTAAATGACTCCTCTTGATCAATGTAATACACGCCCGCGTCATCTTGCAAATCATGAAAAGGGGCCCATAATACGAATGTATATGGAGAAATTCCTGACATCAGCTCATAATGAGGCCATTGTCTCCTTTGTTCTTTTCCTGGCAAATTAAATATATTATTAGCTCTTCTTTGAATTAAAATTTCTGAACCGCTTAATTCTTTTACAATATCACCACAAGCATCAATCATCATTTCAGAGGCTTCATCAAAAGATAAGAGATTAATCATGGCTTTATTGACTTCTGCATTATTCATTAATGCTATATCTCTTCTTATGCTATTAATATCGTCAGATTTTTTTTCTATGCCCATTTTTTCAATGAATTTATCTCTCAGTTGATTAAATTTTTTAATATTTGGTATTTTTGTTATTGAATAACCAGGGCTTTTAATAACTTGTTCTCTTAAACTCATAATTTACTTAATATTTACATGAATATTTTTTAAACGCAAGGATTTGGGTCAATAGAATGAATTTTATTAATCTGATTTAATATTTCATTTGAAAGTTTAATATTTATACAATTTAAATTTTTTTTTATTTGCTCTAAAGAAGTTACACCAAATATGCTGCTTAACACAAATGGTCTTGATAAAACAAAAGCATTTGACAAATCTGTAATATCAATATTAAATTTTTTTGCTAAATCAACATATCTTTTAATAGCTTTCTCTCCTCTAGGAGTATGATGTCTTGAGAATCTTCCTGGCCATAATGTATATCTAGAATTTTTAGGTCTTTTACCGCTAATATATTTTCCTGTTAGTCTACCTCCTGCTAAAGGAGAATATGCCAATAATCCGCAATTTTCTCTAATTGCAATTTCAGAATTTGCAATATCAAAAACTCTATTAATTAAATTATATCCATTTTGAACACTAATGATTTTGGAATACTTTTTTTTTTCTGCAATATTTAAAAATTTCATAATTCCCCATGGGGTTTCATTGCATAAACCATAATATCTTATTTTCCCCTTTTTTTTTAGATCGTCAAGATTATGCAAAATTTCTTCAATAGGTGTCCAGTTTATGTCTGATGGATCGTACTCAAAATCTAATTGACCAAATATAGGGACTTTTCTCTCAGGCCAATGTAACTGGTATAAATCTATATATTCCATTTTTAAGCGTTTTAAACTTCCATCAATTGCTAGGACAAAATTTTTTTTATCAAATTTTAAATTTAACCCTCCTTTTCTTATCCATCTCAATTTCGTTGCCCCAATACCAGACAGGTGCCCTGAGCATATTTTTGTAGCTATAATTACTTTATCTCTAATATTTCTTTTTTTTACCCATTCTCCAATTATCTCTTCTGAAAGACCTTGCGTTTCTTTACTAGGATAAACAGGGTACATCTCGGCAGTATCAAAAAAGTTGATTCCTTGAGAAAAAGAGTAATCTAAAATTTCTAAAGCTTTATTTTTTAGTGTTTGCTCTCCGAATGTCATTGTGCCTAATGAAATTCTACTTATCTTTAAATCAGAATTTGATAAAAAATTGTATTTCATAGGCCTATATTAATTCCATCTATGATGAACATCCTGTTTAATAAAAGTTTCATAAATTAATTTAATATTAGGCATTAAATCTTTAATACTTGGCAAATCAGAAGTTAAACAATTATTATTTACTTGATTAGAATTCACAGCCCCTGGTATTACCACTGAGACTTCAGGATGTTCTAATATCCACTTTATAGCTAATTGAGATAAATTAAAATTAGTTGGTAAAATTTTTTTTAATTCTTTTACAGCATTTAAACCTTTTTCAAGATTTACCCCAGAAAAAGTATCCCCCACATCAAATGCATCACCTTTTAAGTTATAATATCTATGATCATTTTCTGGAAATACTGTTTGAAGATTTATATCTCCTCCTAACAAACCACTTGCTAGAGGACCCCTTGCAATAATTCCTATATTTTTTTCTTTTGCTTTTTTTAAAAAATCTTCAACAGGTTTTTGTCTAAAAATATTAAAAACTAATTGAACGGTTTTTATATCTGGAAATTTTATTGCCTCATAAGCTTCTGATAAATTGTAAACACTTATACCATAATTAACGATTTTTCCTTTTTTAACTAATTTATTCATTAATTTATAAGTCTCTTCATTTTTACATATTTCTATTGGCGGGCAATGAAGTTGAACTAGATCAATTTTGTCAATTCCTAAATTTAAAAGTGATCTATCTACAAATTCTTCCATAGGCTCATGCTTATATCCTTTAGCATAATTTGTTCCTCGTATTCTTCTTCCAAGTTTAGTTGTTACAAAAATTTTTTCTGAAGATTTTAATATTTCTGATAAAAATTTTTCACTTCTACCATCACCATATGTGTCTGATGTATCAAAAAAGTTTACTCCATTATCTAATGCAGTTTTGAGAATCTTCCTAGCTTCAATATCTGAGATATCACCCCAACACCAACCTATCTGCCAACATCCAAGTCCTACCTCGGAGACTCTCCATCCTAAATCTGAAAATTCTCTATATTTCATTTAGATATTATAAAAATTAACGAATTTATAATATTATTATAATCTTTCTTGAATAGAAGTCTGGGCAACTTTTGCTTTTTTTACAGTTTCAAGTCTTTCTTTATATGATTTCCATGGAGGGTCGTATTGATCAAAAACATTCATTATATTTTGTGTAAAATCTTGACCAGTCTCTGTAAGAAAGATTCCATCTTCCTTAAACTTAATTAATCCATCTTTTGCCATTTCACCCATATAATTTATTTCATTTTTAAAATATTCTTTAACATCTATATTAAATTGCTCCTTAAAATTTTTAAAATCTATTTTAAAATAACTTCTGATTTGCTGAGTAGCATGCTGTCTAATTTTATCATCTTTATTAAGTTTTAAACCTCTAAAGGATGGTAAATTATTTGCATCTAAAGCTTTTTTATATGAAGGTAAATCATAAAAATTTTGAACATAATAATCATTTCCTAAATTACTCATTGAGGAACTGCCAACCGCTATAAAATTTACTCGTCCTCCCGGTTGATGACCTGATGCTCCATAGTGCGCTTCTCCTGTCTTAAATGCCCTTGTCATGGGGCTCTCAGGCAAAGAGTAGCACTCAAATCCAGTTCTAATATAACCGCCAGATTTTAATTTTTCGTGAATTACATTTAACATTTCTTTTCTCTCCAAAAAGTCAGGCAATGGTCCTTCAGCTAACATTTGTACTTGGTATTTGGCAACCCAAGGCTTATAGGCCATTAGAGATAATTGAACTAGGGTAGGTTGCAATCTAATAATTTCATCACAAGTTTTTTCAATTGATTTTATAGTTTGCCCTGGTTGACCTATTAGAAAATCAAATGCTATTTCTTTATACATACTTCTCACTCTTGAAGTTAGTATATCTTCGAATAATTTAGCTGGTTGAATTCTATTAACACGTCTTTGTACTTCTGGATCTAAATCTTGCATTCCAAAAGATATACGATTTGCTCCACAAACTTCATGATTGTATATAAGTCTTTCTTCATCTACTCTCCTTGGATCGCTCTCTATTGTAAAAAATTCTACATTTCTCCAATCAAACAGACTATTAAGTTTATCTACTAATTTTTTTAAATCTTCTTTATTAAGAATTGTAGGAGATCCCCCTCCAAAAAAAACTGTACCAACATTTAACTCAATATTATTTTTTTTTAAATGATGAAAAAGAAGATCTATTTCCTTATACAAATATTCTAAATATTCGGATACTTTTTTATAATCATTAGTAATAAATTTACTACAAGTACAAAACCAACAAAGTTGTTCACAAAAAGGTATATGAACATAAAAAAAAATTTTCTTATTTTTGTTATTTGATAACCATTCTAGAAGAGCTTTTTTATATTCATCAGATTTAAAATCAAATTCCCAATGATCCTTTGTTGGATATTCAGAATAATTAAATACTAAATCTTGATGATATTTTTTTATAAGATTTGCGTTTAATATGGGTACTTTCACAATTTTAATTAACTTCCTGTTTTTTTAAAACTAGTGCTATTTGTTAAATCATTTGCTGTAACTCTATTTTCAACATGATCACTATCATTAACAAACATACCCACAAACCACCTACCGTAATAAGATTTCCAGTCTAATTTTTTTTTAGGATCTACTGTATCTACCCCATGAACAATTGACCCATAAAACATTACTGAATCACCTATTTCTAATTTGTTTTCAATATTAATTTTTTTATTATTTTTATCTCTAAAATAAAAACCTCCTTGATCAAAATCTTTACCAATTTTGCTCATTATTAGACCTGAAACAATTCTTTGATTTTTTCTAGGATCAACATGATCTCTTAATTCACCGCCACCATGAGGATAATTAACAATTTGCAATCTATCTATTTGATACTGACTTGGGATATTTTTTTCAAATTCATATTTCTTATTTCCAGCTAAAAACTTTATATATCTCCAATGTCTATAGACGGCATCTTTAAATTTTTTTTCTAGTTTTTTTTTGATGTTCCAATTATATAAAAAATAAGAGTGTTTTATTGCATATAAACTATATTTTTTGGTTATTTTTTTATCTATGATTCTGTGAAAATTTGGCGTTCCGTCTAACATCTTATGGAATGAACACTCTTGTTTTTTATCATAATATTTAGCTAGCTTGATTATAATTCTTTTTAATGCTTTTGTAGCAGCTTTTCTAACAATATAAGCTTCGCCTTCATACATTCTTTTAATTAAACTTTTTAAATAAAACTCATTTTTCTTATTTATTTTTTTTTTTAAATCATCAAAGTAAATAAGATTAATTTTTTTAACAAAAGTTGGCGGTTTTTTTTGGCTCTCTATTTTTTTCCAATATTTTTTTATTTGTAGAGTATCAAACATACATAAGATATATAATTTAACTTTTAATAATCAACTCAAATTTAAAGACTTTGCAGTAGTAAAATAATAATCGCCTTTATATTTCAATAATTTAAACAATTCTAACCATTCTTTTTTACTTAAAATAGTAGTACCAAGTAATGTCCACTTTTCAAATAATTCTTTTTCAAATTTATTTGTATAGCTTGCAATTGTAAAAAATGATTTTTTAGATACTCTATTTATTTCATTAATTGTTCTTATTAAATCAGCAAAATTATATTTATAAATCGAACTAAATCCAATAACAAAATCAAAATATTTATCTTTAAATGGTATATTGTAATAACTACTTAAAATTATATTTTTTTTAATCTCTTTTTCTGCTGTTTTGATCGGATACTTATGATCTTCAATTCCATAAATAGTTGCATTTGGTAAAAGAATTTTAAAGTCCTTCATAATAAAACCTTTTTTACAACCAAGGTCTAATATTTTTGACTTATTATTTAATTTATATCTTTTAATAATTTTTGGCAATAATTGAAGCCATCTACCGTCATAATTAAATCCGCCATACCCGTTATTGCGATGACCATCGTAATACTCTTTGTTTAATTCCCAAGCAATCAATTTATTTTTTAAGCTTCTTTTAACTGCACGATTAACATAACTTTTTTTTTTAAAATATTTTGGATCGAAATATGGCATTTTAAAATTTTATAATTGGCCTCAGAACTTTGCCTTCTTTAAAATCTTTAATAGCATCATTCACTTTCTTAATGGAATAATTTTTTTTTGGCAAAATCTTTTTAATGTTTATAATTTGATTTAAAAAAATTTTTTCATTGAGTGAAAAATTTTTCATTATAGTTCCTCCTTGACCCCACGCTCCGGTTAATGTTTTGCCAAAAATAATATCCCATGCTTTAATTGATATTTTTTCTTTAAATTTAGTATTACCAATTAAAATAAATTTACCGGTAAATTTTTTTACTAATGAAAATGTACTTTCAATTAACGACTTTGATCCAGTGCAATCAATTATCAGATCAAATTTTTCATGATTTTCTTTTATAAAATCTTTTAATTTTTTATTATTCATATGTAAAAACTTGCAATTTTTATTATTCTTTAAAAAATTAAGTCTTTCCATGTTTGAGTCTATACAAATTATATCTTTGCATTTTAGAAAATTTAAAACGAATAAACTTGCGTATCCCAATCCGCCCATGCCCATTACTAAAACTCTTGAAAACTTTAAATCATTGGAGTTATAAAAAATTGCGCTAGTTGCTGTTGGTATGGCGCATCCTAAAAATATTGACTCTCTTAAATATATATTTTTTTTACTTATTTTAAATAATCTATCTTCACTTACTAAAGAATAATTTATTAAAGTATTGCAGCCACCAGTATTTATTTTTGTACCATGATAAAAATACGAAACTGGCAATATTTTTTTTCTAACTTTTTTCTTTACCCAGCTTATAACTACATTATCTCCTTTTTTGAATTTATTTACATCTGGTCCTAAGGTAATTATTTTACCAACACCTTCGTGTCCCATACAATGAGGTAAAAATTTATCCTTGCCTAAAATACCACTGATTTCATTTAATTGTGTATGGCATATGCCTGAATATTGCATTTTGACCAAAACATATCCTTTCGGCGGTTTTGGAATGTCAATATTGTAAAAAGATAATTTCTTTTTTTGTTGAGTAATAACGGCCGCTAAATTTTTAATTTTCACTTTTTTTAATTATTACTTCAAAATATGATTAATAACTGCATAGAAATTTGATCTACTAATTGATTTAGAGTGTCCCAAAATATCAACTTTTAGTGCCCCCGCAATATTCCCAATGATATTTGTTATTAATTGATTTGTTTTTGCTGAATATAATAATGAGGTGATTACTAAAAAAACATCACCTGCTCCAATTGTATCTATTACTTTATCAGAGATTAATGCTGGTACATTATGAATTTTTTTATTTAAGTAAGAAAAGGATCCATTTCTACCTCTGGTAATGGTAATATTTTTGCAATTAATTTTTTTTATTAATTCTGTTGTTACAATTTTTTCAATTTCATCTCTATTATTTGAGGTTGCTAATCTCAATTCAGGCTCATCAATACAAATATAGTCTGCTCTTTTATATTTTGTTATCAAATTAAATCCTAAATTTGCGCTGTTAGTCTGACAGTTAACTGATAGAAATTTAGATTTTTTTTCTAGTACATTGTAAATATCTCTATCAATAAATCCATGTCCATAATCAATTAATATAACTAAATCGAACTCTTTTACTTTTTTTTCTAAAAAATTAATTATTTTTGATTTGTTTTGCTTGCCTAATAATTGATCCTCCATAAAATATACTTCACTTAATTTTCTTTTGTATGCATTATCAACAAATCTTTTTTTTCGAGTTGTGACTTTGAATTTTTCTTCAAGAATAGTACAATCAAATTTTGATCTAATTTTTTTAAGATTTTTTTTTATGTCCCTGTCATTTCCAACTACTGAGCAAATAGATATATTTTTACAAAACTGAGCTAGGTTTTCAGCAGCTGCGAATACCCCTCCAAAAAAAATGTCTGTTTTTAAAAATTGTGTTGCCAAAATACTCTCTTTGATAGGTTTATTTAGTGGTTTAACTTCGTCGTATTGATCTATAATTGCATCTCCAATAATTAAAACTTTTTTGTCTTTAATTTTTTCTAAAGCTTGAAGTGAATAATTTAATAATTCAGTTTTATTCTTTTTACTTAAAAAATTTTTTAATTTACTGTCAAAAATATACGAAAAACTTTTATTTATAATCTCAGTTGAACTTTTCAAAGGTGAGGTTGTATAAATTATTTTTCCTTTATTTTTTTTTATGCATGAAATTTCTTTGTTTAACCTAGTCGTTAAATCTCTTTTTCCTTTATAATCTTTTCCTTTAAAGTAAAAATCTGGTTTTATTAAATCAATGCAAGTTGTTGCGTCTGGAGCATAATTTATTCCAACGTAATCAACTTGCTTTAATGAAGCTAAAACTTGAGCTCTAAAATAATGATTATTAACCGGTCTATTTGGTCCTTTGTTAACGTATTTATCCTCTGTAACAGTAACAAATAAATAATCGCATTTTTTTTTCACCTCAAAGAAATGATTTATATGACCAGCATGAATTATATCGAAAACACCGTGACATAAGCCAATTTTAAAACCTTTTTCTTTTAATTTTTTTGATTGTTTAGATAAATATTTTAAATCAAATTTTATCATATACTATTACTATGTTCTGTATGAGTTTGTTTCTGAAAAATCTGCTAAAATTGAAGAGCCAGCCAATGCATTAGAGTTATCTGTTAATAAAAATTCAAATAGACCCAAAAACTCTTCTCCTTTTGTAATTTTTTTTCTGGGCAATTTTTCTTTAATAAAATTATTATAGACTTTTCTACTATTTATTTTTAATCTACCAAAAGCATTATTCTCATATTCAAAAGCCCCCGGTAATAAACAGTGAACAAATATATTTTTAGAAATTAAAGCTTTAGACAAACATTTAGTATATGAAATTAATGATGATTTTACCATTGAATAACCTACGGAAGCAGTTGACTCAATTCCTGCGACAGAAGCGATATGAATTAATTTTAAGTTTTTTTTGTATTGCTTATCTTCAACTATCATTCTGTTAATTTCAGCTCCAACTGAAACATTTATATTAAATAAAAAATTTAAATCTTTTTGATTTATTAATGGATTGTGTTTTCGAAAACCACCTCCAATACAATGGATAATAGCATCAAATTTTTTTTTTCTTTTTTTTATGACTTTTAAAAATTTAAATAAATTTTTTTTATTTTCAAAATCAAATGCAAAACAGTTATCTTTGTTAGCTAAAGAAATAGTTTTTTTTATTTGGCTAATTTTTTTTTTATCTCTACCTGTAATAAAGAGCTCATAGTTTTTTTTATCAAAAAACCTAGTTAACATGAGTCCTAGTCCAGATGTTGCTCCGGTAATTAAAATATTTTTTTTTATCAATTTTTTATCAATTTTTGTCTAATTATATTCAGGTAAGTCTTTTCAATAAAGGGGTACATATTATCAATCATTGCAGGCTCAAATGATCCATCTTTATTCATTTGCGTTTGAACTCTTGGGACTAAATCTTGCAATGTTGGAATCATAACTTCACAAATCAAAGGCTGTTTGGATTTAAAAATTTTAATTAAATCTTGTTTTATATTTTTAGCGTTTGTTATTTTTTTAAATGAAAACCCAAATGCTTTTGAAATTTTTGAAAAATTTGGCAAAGTCAATCCACTTTGATCATCTGCTCCGACAAATTTTTTAAAGTTTTTTTTCTGCATTAATTTCATAGTTAAATAACCACCATTATTTATAATAAATATTTTTGCTGGGATTTTATAATTTCTAATCGTTTGTAATTCTTGTATATTAAACATCAATCCCCCATCGCCGGTGATACATATTGGAATTTTTTTCTTATCGGCAAAATAAGACCCTAATAAACCTGGCAGACCAAATCCCATAGCAGCAATTCCAGATGATGTAAAAAGTCTTTGATTTTTTTTTGTTTTAAAAGCCTGCATTGTGCAAGTAAAACTAGTTCCCATGTCAGTAACAATATTTTCATTGCCTTTTAATGTTTTTGATAGTTCATTAATAAAATTAAAAGAATTTATGAAATTTTTTTGATTTAGGTATTTTTTATCTTCATCTAAATCTAATTTTAATTTTTCTAATTTTTTAATCCAACTTAATTTTAAACTTAATTTTTTATTTTTTATATAAGAGTTAAAAAATCTCAAAAATATTTTTACATCAAAGTTTAATTTAAGATTTATTTTAAAATTTCTTTTTAAAATCTCTTTTTGATCTATATCAATATATATTTTTTTTGAGTTAGGTGAAAAATTTTTTATTTGATAACCTGTTATTGGTACTGACAATCGACAACCTAAAATTATTAATAAATCGCAAGATTGAATCGCAAAATTTGATATTCTATTTCCAAAAAGGCCAGGCCGACCAAAATTCAATTTATGATTAGAGGCAACAATATCGCTTGCATTCCAAGTTGATAAGAAAGGAAGTTGAGATATTTTCAAAAATCTTAAAAATTCTTTTTCGGCATCGCCTAAGTGAATTCCATTCCCAATTAATACCAATGGTCTTTTTGAATTTTTTATTAATTTGTGAACTCTTAAAATTTTCTTTTTGTCATTTTTTTTTAGGCTTTTATTATTAGAAAAGGTTTCATTTATTTTAAAATTTATTTTTTTTTTTGAAAATTTTTGTGATTGTACATCTAAAGGAATATCAAGCCAAACAGGTCCTGGCCTTCCTTGTTTGGAAATTATAACTGCAGTCTTAAGTTCTTTTTCAATATCAGATGAAGTTTTTAGTACCTTTGCATATTTTGTTATTGGTTTAATGATCTCATATATATTTGCCTCTTGAATACCAATCTGCCTTGTACCAGATTTTAATATCATGTCCTTGGATTCAACTTGACCTGAAATAATAATCATAGGCACTGAATCTATCCAAGCTCCGATTACGCCAGTAATTGCATTAGTACCTCCCGGACCAGATGTAATAGATAAAACGGCCGGTTTCTTTTTTATTCTGCAATAAGCTTCTGCTGCCATTGCCGCAGATTGCTCATGATGGGTGAATATAAAATTAATTTTTTTATTTTTTCTAAAGGCCTCATTTAAAAACATTGCACCCCCACCTGTTACCCCAAATGCAGTATTATATCCATTACTTGAAAGAAACTTAGCAATGAAGTCTGAATTATTCATAATCTATAAAAGGTATAATATATTATTATTAATAAATCTCTATATAGATAATTATTTATGAAAAAAATTCTAATACTTGGCAGTAATAGTTTTTCAGGAAATCATTTATCAGCATATTTATTAAAAAAAAAATTTAATGTTATAGGATGTTCATACTCTAAACTTTCACCCAAAAGATTTAATCCTATTTTTGAAATAGAAAAAAAAAAACAGAAAAAATTTTCTTTCTACAAAATTAATATTAATAAAGAATTTTCTAAATTAAAAAAAATTATATTAAAGCACAAACCTCAAATAATAATTGACTTTCTTGGACAAGGCATGGTTGCTGAAAGCTGGACAGAACCTGCTATTACTTTTGAAACAAATTTAATTTCTAAGATTAAATTATATGATTTTTTAAAAGAAAAAAAATTTTTAAAAAAATATATTAAAATTTCAACACCAGAAATATTTGGGTCTGCTCAAATAAAAAATTCTAAGTATAATCTTTATAATCCGTCTACACCATATGCACTTTCTCACTCTTCTATAGAGATCTATCTAAGACTTTTAAATAAGCGATTTGCTTTTCCTTTTATTATATCAAGATTTGCAAATTTTTATGGACCTTATCAAAAGCTCTATAGATTAATACCTCTTGCAATACATATGGCTAAAAAAAAAAAAGTTTTTCAAATGCATGGCGGCGGTAAATCTAGAAGGTCTTTTATATATTCTTATGACTTTTGCATTGCGATATATAAAATGGTCATGCATGGAAAAACTGGAAACACTTATCATTTTTCTTCAAAAGAATATCTTTCGATTAGAGAGGTTGTAAGAAGAATATATCTGAAATTCAATTTAAATCCTCAAAAATATATAAAAAATGTAAAAGACCGACTTGGTAAGGACAAAGATTATAAAATATTTGATCAAGACACTAGAAGATCGTTAAATTGGAGTAATAAATATAATTTTGAAGATGGACTTAATTGCATTATTCAATGGTATAAGAAAAATGAAAAAAATTTTAAAATTGCTGATAAAAAATTTATAATCCAAAAATGAAAAAAAATTTTTTACTAAAACAATATTTATCTGATAAAAAAATGAAAATTAAGCACAACTATCTATCTGAGCAATTCAAAAACTCTACCGCAATTTTTAATTTAATTAAAGATACTATTAAATTTAACGATTTCACTTTAGGTAGATATGTCGAGCAGTATGAAAAAAAATTTTGTAAATATCAAAAAGTTAAATATGGAATTGGCGTGGGGTCTGGAACAGATGCAATATTTTTATCTCTTAAAGCGTTAAATATTGGAAAGGGTGACGAAGTTATTACTCCGACATACTCGTTTTATGCTACAGCGGGAGCCATTGCAATGACTGGCGCAAAACCAGTATTTATAGACATTAAAAATGATTTAAACATAGATGAAAAGGAAATTCAAAAAAAAATAACAAGAAAAACAAAAGCTATAGTGCCGGTTCATTGGTCTGGCAGAATTTGCAATATGAAAGAAATAATAAAAATTGCGAAGAAAAATAAGTTACATGTTGTTGAAGATGCATGTCATGCAATTTTAGCGCATGATAATAAAAATAAATTTGCTGGAAATTTTGGTATAACTGGCTGTTTCAGCATGCATCCACTAAAAAATTTAAATGTATGGGGAGATGGCGGAATAATCACAACAAATAATTATAAAATTTATCAAAAACTTAAACTATTAAGAAATCATGGATTAATAAGTAGGGATAATTGTCAATTATATGGCTATAATTCAAGATTGGATACAATACAAGCCGCTGTAGGTTTAGAAATGATAAAGAAAATAAATGCTATTACTAATCGAAGAATTAAAAACTCAAATTACCTAAATTTTAAACTAAAAGATATAAAAGAAGTAGAAATAATTAACGAAAAAAAAAGATGCAAATCTGTTTTTCACCTATATCAATTTTTTTGTAAAAATAGAAATAATCTTCACAAATTTTTGAGGGAAAATAAAATAGATAGTAAAATTCATTACCCAAAACCTCTTCATTTACATAAAGCAGCAAAAATCTTTAATTATAAAAAAGGACAGTTTCCAAATGCAGAAAATTTAAGTAAAAAAGTTATATCTCTTCCGGTTCATGAATTTATTAAAAAAAGTGACCTAGATTTTATGACAAAAAAAATTAAAGAATTTTATAATCAAAAATGAAAGTTCCTTTTGTATACTTTTCACGGGAATTTAAAGATCTAAAAAAAAAATTAAATAATAAATTTAACACCTTAAGTTCTAAAGGAGAATATATTCTTGGAAAAGAATTAGAAATTTTTGAAGAAAATATAAAAAAATTTTTAAATGTAAAATACGTTCTTGGTGTTGGTAATTGGACAGAGGGGGCTATTATGCTTTTCAAAGCTTTAGAATTTAAAAAAAATGAGGAAATTATAACCGTTTCAAATTCTTTTATAGCAACATGCGGAGCGATTGTGCTTGCAGGTCTTAAACCAAAACTTGTAGATGTTGGTAAAGATTTAAATATTGATATTAATCAAATTGAAAAACAAATAACAAATAAAACAAAAGCTATAATGCCAGTTCATTTATCTGGAATCCCAGCAAATATGAATAAATTAAAAAGAATTTGCAAAAAAAAAAATCTATATCTAATTGAGGATGCAGCTCATGCTTTTGGAGCAAGATATAATGGAAAATCACTTGGAACAATTGGAGATGTAGGTATCTTTAGTTTACATCCGCGAAAGAATTTTCATGTTCTTGGTGATGGCGGTTTAATTGTTACAAATAATAAGTCTATTTATAAAAAAATACTTTTGATGAGAAATCATGGTTTGGTTAACAGAAATGAATCGTTAATTTGGGGAACTAATACTAGGCTTGACAACTTGCAGGCTGGATTTGGAAATGTCATGATCAAAAATATTAGCAGATGGAATAAAATTCAATTGAACATTGCAAATAAATACTCATCTAATCTAAAAAATATTGTTCAAATTCCAATTTACGACTTAAAAAGAACAAACCCAACATTTCATCAATACATAATTAGAACAAAATATAGAGATCAACTTAAAGATTTTTTAGAAAAGAATAAAATTATTACAGCAATTCACTACCCGATACCCATTCACCAACAAAAAGCTTATAAAAAGACATTTGAAAAAATAAATTTGCCAAATACTGAAAAATTTAGCAAAGAAATACTGAGTCTACCTATCAGCCCATTTATGAAAAATGAAGAAGTAGATTTTGTTATTAAAAAAATAAGTGAATTCTTCATAAAAAAATAATGAAAAATATTTTTATTTCAGGTGGAGGAGGATATATAGGCACAAATCTAGTACAAGAACTTTTAAAAGATGATTATAAAATTATAGTTTTAGATACATTTTGGTTTGGAAATTATTTAAAAAAGAATAAAAATCTTAAAATTATTAAAAAAGATTTAAGAAATATAAATAAAAGTGATTTAAATAATATTGACTGCATCATACATTTGGCATCAATTGCAAATGATCCTGCCGCTGCACTTGATGCAAAATTAACATGGGATGTGAACGTTTTGGCCACTTATAAGTTAATTAATTTAGCCATTAATCAAAAAGTTAAAAAATTTATTTTTGCGTCATCAGGAAGTGTGTATGGAATTAAAAAAGAAAAAAAAGTTACAGAAGAATTAAATTTACAACCAATTTCTGAATACAATAAATCGAAAATGATAGCAGAAAGAGTACTTTTAAGTTATAAAAAAAAGATTGATTTAACAATACTAAGACCAGCAACAATTTGTGGATATTCTCCAGCCATGAGATTAGATATTGCTATCAATGCATTAACATTTGGAGCGCTACAAAATAATTTAATTACGGTTTATGGTGGAAAACAAATTCGTCCGAATTTAACAATGCATGATATGATAGGTGCTTACAAATTTTTTCTCAAAAGAAGTTATAAAAAAAACAGATCAACACAAAATATAATTTTTAATTTAGGATTTGAAAATTTAAGTATTCTACAAATGGCAAAAAGAATTAGAAAATCACTCCAAATAAATTCTAGAATATTAGTCAAAAAAACTAATGACCCAAGGTCTTATAGGCAAAATTCTGATAGAGTTATTAAAGAAGGTTTTAAACCAGAAAAAAAAATTGAGCATGCTATCGAAGAAATTAAAATAAAATTTGCAGGAAAAAAAATTATTAATGATGATAGTTTTTATCGTATAAATACTCTTAAAATGATCAAGCTTCAATAATTAGGCTTTGTTAAAAAAAGAATTATAGCTCAATAACTTCTGTATTTGCTTGTTTTTTTAAAAACTGTTCTTCAGAATTAAAAGCTGGAGTAGTGCTTAATTCAGCAGGCCATGACATTCTTACCTTATTCTTTATTTCACTCCATTCTTCGTCTGTGATGCCTATTGTAATATTTTTTTTCTTACTCTCCTCTAAAAAAGAACGTGGTGCATAAGCCGCTGTGGATACCCTTCTTATATTTAAAGAGTTAACTAACAAATCTTTAAAAGCCCAAGGTATAAATTCCTCTACATCATTTTTGTTTTCATTATTTGCAACAAATTCAATATGAATATTTAAATCTTTAAACCTACTTCTTGTATCTTTAATGCTTGCAACTAAATTTTCAAAGTTTGCCTTTCTCTCTATTTTTTCAAAATTTTCTTTTTTATGACTATGTACAGAAATATGAAGCCAGTCCAAACAATCTAAATTCTTTAATTTTCTTTTTTCTAGCAGAAGTCCATTGGTTATCATGGTAATAATAGGTTTTTTTGCATAATTCTCAGATATAGTTCTTTTAGCAATATCCAAATAGTCATCTATATTTTTTGCCATCAGAGGTTCATACGAGCAACCTATTGATATTCTTTTACAAGTATTGGAGACTTGAATAAGAATTTTTTTTAATGACTCAGTAGAAATTTGTGCATGCTTTGCTTGTAAATCCGTTGTGCAAAAAATACAGGCTAAATTACAGACATTTACAGGATCAAATCTAAATTTTATTACATTGCTTAAATCTCTTTTTAAAACTTCCTCAACTAGCTTTTCCGGTTTTCCTTCGATAGGAAAAATATTTAATAATTTAGGTTTAGGATGAAAAAATTTTTCATTTTCTGGATCTGCCCAATTACCAAATTGATCTTCATTACAAATGACTTCTTGTTTAATTCTATTTTTATTTAATTTCATAAGTCTTATGATACAATATATTATTAACTTTTCATTATTTTTTTAATTACTACTTTCATCCAATCGCCGTTATATTTATAATGTGGCGAGGTAATTAGATTGTCATGCTCTACTACTGGATTATCTACGAAAATTCCACCTGCATTTTCTATATCTTTTTTCCAGGCATAATAACCACTTACTTTTTTGTTATCTACTATATCAGCAGATATTAACATCATTGTTCCACTACAAATTGCCGCAATTAATTTATTTTTATCATTAAAACTTTTAACTACATCAATTGCAATTTTGTCTAGTCTCAATAATTCCATAGATTTAACACCCCCAGGTAACACTAAAAGATTATAATGATCTATGTTAATGTTCTGCAATGAAACTATTTTATCATCTTTTTGTGGAGGGATTTTTGTACCAAAAATACCCTTAACTATACCGTTAGTTTGATTATATACATGAACATCAATCCCTTCTTCTTTTAATCTATAAAAAGGATAAATAAATTCATGATCTTGAACAAATTCACTGGTAATTATTAATGCTTTCATTTTAATAAATCTTCTACGTTATTGATTATTTTTTGCAATCATTTATTTTTTGATGCCTTTAGAATTAGTATTCTTTTATCAACCTTAAAAAACTCAGATAATTTTTTTAATGTAAAAGATTTTACGATCTCACCAACTGTTATCACTATTTTTCC
>Ga0209550_10001737_pt1 | contig 20917 bp, 19 predicted proteins | sample LauGreSuBDMM15SN_2_FD_187567 | JGI IMG/M metagenome (GOLD analysis project Ga0209550, IMG submission 187567) | Freshwater lake microbial communities from Lake Michigan, USA - Su13.BD.MM15.SN (SPAdes) (version 5) | ecosystem: Environmental > Aquatic > Freshwater > Lake | place: Lake Michigan... | reverse complement strand
TAAAATTAATTGTAATAGGAAATTTACATCCTCGCCCATGGACCACTCGGGAAACCTGAAAGATCTGGCTAGGTCTCCTGGTATAATCATCCGCCATAATCCTGGATGTCTCGCCAGTTTTAAATTATTAGAGTCTTTAGATACGCCAACAAGTGAACGATCTGCCATAGACCAAGTTTCGTATTGAAAGACATGGATATAATTTCTATCTAAATTCACCTGGTCGATAATGAACTCTAAACCGTGAAGTTTAGGTGAGTCATCAGAATCCCAAAATGCCACCCAGTCTGCTGAACTCCTACTTAGTCCTTCGTTTCTCGCTGCGCCAGGTGAGCCAAATTCACCTACATGGGTGACTATCTTTTTATCACCATTTACTCCACTTATTAGCTCCTTTCTCAATTCCTCTGCCTGAATTTTCGTATTTCCGCTTATATCTAGAAGATTAATTACACGTATGCATGAGCAGGGACTGACCTTCCATTCCTTGAGCCAATTTTTTAGAGATTCATTCTCATCGCGTTCAACAAGGATAGGAACAATCACATCTAGGCAGGGTAGGGAGCTACAAACATGACTCACTAGCCTAAGATAACAGCCTATGGAAGGTGCTCTAGCTAAGAAAGAGGAGAAAATTCCAGCTGTACTGATAATACTCTATCGCCGCTTCAAGAATCTTGAGTCAATTATTAAAGTTTCATTGAAAGCAGGAATACCCAGGATTTATATCGCCTTAGATGTTCCTCCCTCACAAATCCAGAGTGAGGAATACCTGTTTGAACGTAATTTGTCTCTTGAGAAACTTAAAAGTGTTTGTGCAGCAGAGGGTGTAGAACTTCATGTATGGATACGACGTGAAAATTTAGGATGCGCTAGATCAGTTTTATCGGCTTGCCAATGGTTTTTTAGCAGAGAAATCTTTGGGGTCGTTCTAGAAGATGACTGCATTCCCACATTAGAGTTCTTTGAGTTTGTAGCTAGGAATAGAGAGTTACTTGAAAATGATAAGCGAATCAATTTCATTTGCGGTACTCAGCATGCAAATGTCACAACTACATCAAAGGATACCTCATTTATCCTAAGTTCTTATCCGTTCTTATGGGGCTGGGCTACTTCAAATTCGAAATGGAACTCAATGATTGAAGTATTTCTAAATCCCAATATAAATTTTTACTCCTCTAAAAAAGGAATCTTCGAAACATCGTATTGGAGAACTGGTATTCGACGCGCATTTCAGCGACGTGTCGATGTCTGGGACACCATAATAGTTGGGGTCATGGCCTTGAATGGAATGCTGGCAATATTGCCCTTGAAAAACCTAATAAATAATGTTGGTTTAGATGGTTTTGCAACAAATCATCATGCAGACGAAAATTCACGATTATGGAACATTTCTTTGCGTAGTAGCCCTTGGCAGGAAGTGCAGAATGTTGATTCTGCGATACGTAAAAACTTCTTCAAAATTAATTGGTTTATGCCTGTAAGGAATTCCATGCGGTTTATATTGGATTCTCTATCACCCTCAAGAAAGACCCCGCTTCCAAAGGTATTAGCACGTGATTTTCAGGAAATTCCTCGTTCGTGAAGAAACTTATAAAGTTCTAAATAGGAATTAATAATACTTTTTTGATTAAATTTTTCTCTTGATTTCTTCTTAATTGAATCACGGTCATATTTGCCTGTCATCTGAATGATTCGTTTAGAGTCCAAACCTGGTTCTCCAGTCAAAGAAAAGTCCTCAATTAGATGTTCAAATAGGTCTGGGATCCCCCCAACTGGCGAAGCCAATACTGGTGTCCCTTCCAGTAAAGCCTCGATTATCACATTTGGGACATTATCAATCTGGCTTGGGACTAAAAGTAGATCCATAGCCGCAATGTGCGCACGAACTTCACTCTCGTTACTGCTACTAAAGCGGATTAAACTATCATCCTGAAATTTCTCGCCACCATCGCCGACTAACATTACTTTCAGGTTTGGCAGACTATCTATCCACATTTTTCTCAGTTCCTTGACAATAACTTTAAAGTAATTGAAATTCTTATAAGGACTGTCTAAGTTGGCAGCACAAAAACCTAAAACAAAGTCTGACTCTTTCAATTTCAAACTATTTCTAATTTTAGATCGCTCAAAACTATCAATGGCTTGAGTGTTCGTAGTCACATTCGGTATTAGGTGCAATCGATCCATAGGGACTAACTTCAAAGCCTTATTGAATAAGTACTTAGAAGGCGCCACCATATGAACTTTTGGCTGCTCAAGAATCCAATTGATACTTATTTTCTCTTTGGAAACATATGGCCTAAAAATTCTTTGTACTTGAGGGCACTTCATACAGTTCTTTTCAAAACCCATACAACCTAGATCGTGATGACACCCTCCTGTCAAAAACCGTTCATCATGAAGCTGTAAAATTAAAGTTCGTCCCTGGTTTACCCACTCTTTGAGAACCGATGAATTCACTAGATTATAAATAGAATGTATATGAATAATCGAACCCAATTGAATTTCGCTCCATTCATAAGGAGCTGTCACCCCAAATGTAGTTATCAACTCTCTACCGCTTTGGACAATATTTGCCTGAAGAGCTGTCACGATTTTTGAACTATATACTGAAGTAAGAGAACGATTTATTAAATGCTCACCTGTAATAACATTACCTTGACTTTGTAAATGCCGAAGGTAAATTCTTGAATCTAGGCCTTCATCAATTAAGCCTAAATGCAAGGATTTAGCTGCTAGAAATGCGCCTCCCTTCCGAGAAGTAACAATGTGGTTAATCTGCATCAGTTAGATTTAAATTTCTAATTTTTTTAAATAACTCGGGAAGGAACAGAGCAGATATTACGATTGATGGCAAGGTAACACTCATTGAGTACCGTGGGTCTGAAATTGGGGAAAATATAATTAAGGAGATGCAGGTAAATACCTGTGGTAGAAATACGACTAATATTTCACGAAGTTTTAACGAATTACTTAAAAACAAAAGGAGTATTGCAACACTTAGCCATAGTCCAGCCCACCCCCAAAGAGAACTATTTCTATTTAAGAAATGCGCTGGAAGTATCGCTACTGCCTCAAAGTTTTTCATTGCATTAATTTTTGGGAAACGCATCCTTTGGTAAGCATCGTCATTAGATGTTTTAAAAAGTGGTGACCAAACCAATAAGTCATCTTGCACGGTAATTCCTACAGGCTCTAAGTAATCTATGGCTATTGAGTTTTGAGGTGCTGTAAATATCAAGGGTGGTAGAACATTTGCAGCACGTTGGATTCTTGCCTCTAATGCAAGTTGTGGATTCTGACTTGAGAGCTTAAGCCAGAGTTTTAGTGTTGAAGTTTGATTCTTTTCTACCCACGGAAAGGCAAAATAAACTTGGGAGTATGCACAAGTGCTCGGTGCAATCCATTCCTCTTGTGATCCAGATTGTAGTAAGACTTTCCAGTCAGAGGGGCTAATTTTGGCATCTGGGTGTTGCGCAATACATTTAATATCTCCTAAAAAACTTTGATATCGGAGAGCCTTTCCTTGTTCGACCACACCCAATATTGAATGTCCAAACAATGTTACTAAAAATAGGACAGAACCTATGATTGTCAAGAAAACCAAATTTTTCCTTAGAATTATGAAGTAAGCAACGCAGAAGCCAAAAAAAATAAAAATTCCTGTATGTATCATAGACAACATAAGTGCGCTAAAGAGTATAAGAAATCGGTATTCTTGAACGTTGAACCAATTACTTTTCAGTTTGCGAATTAAAATACCAATTAGGATTAAGACTCCTGTTGTTGATTGAACTTCATGAGTCAAGGTCATTCCAAAGACTCCAATAAAGGGGGAGAAGAGAAACAGTCTTGCCAACAGGTTAAGTGGTACCTCTTTATAACTAAAAGATGAAATGAAAAAGAGAAACGCCAGAACCAGAAGAGTTAGGCCTAAAATTGCTGGGATCATTCCAAATCTGCCACTAAAAGTGAGGGCTTCTAAAAAACGAAAATAGCTTGCAGTCCACTGATCTGAACTTTTACCCTCCCTCGCAAGTTCAAGAATCTTTGCAGTGTCCCAGTGATTTCTACTTGGGAAAAGGGCAAAAGAGTAAAATAGGATTGACAAAGTAACGACGAAAAATGTTAAGCGGTTAATCCCAGGAAAGTAAAGTTTCGTAAAAGAATTAATCATGGCTGAAGTTTCTTTGTTCGTCATAGTCCTTCGCACTTCGCTATTGTAGCCAAATATGCACAAGTTTAAGGTTATTCATGAACAACAGTTATACTTATTATCTGACATACTACTTCAATTCCGGGTTTAGGACAGGACAAAGTTGCGAAAACTTGATTTTAAGGCTTATTTGAAAGTGCCACGAGATGCAGAAACTGTAACTCGATCTGTAATCCGAAAATTACACAATGGTTATCGCGAACGTCCACACGAATATATAAGTGGAGATTCCTTCAAAGCGAAATGCGACCTTGAACTAAATTCTGAAAATTGGTATGCGTCCCTAATGCGCGCAATCAAAGAGCCACACTATTCTTTTCGTTTTTTTGTTTCTGGACTTCCAAAATCTAATACCGTTTTTGATGTTTTTGAATTTCTGAAAAAGAATAATAGTCTGATTTTCCCTAATGTAACTCTAGTTTTGCATAACGGTGATCAATTCCCTTCTACAAATGAAATGGAATTGGTTTCTACGCGATTTAAAAAAATCTTCTCGGTTAATTGGCTTGGAACCTCAAAATATATCCATCCAATCCCAATAGGCCTCGAGAATGAGGGTTATTTACTGAATGGGGTCTTAAGTGACTACTTATCTATGAAACAAAGCTTAATACCCTTAGAGAAAAGGCCAATTAAATTGCTTGCATGCTTTTCCTTGCACACTAATCCCACTGAAAGAATCAAGGCAATGAGAAGTGCTGTCGATATGGGTGACACCTATGTTGTTAAAAGCCCCATCACGCCTCGTAAGTATCGCACTCTCGTAAGTCAATCGGTTTTCGTATTGTCTCCACCAGGAAACGGAATAGATTGTCACAGGACGTGGGAAGCGCTATTCCTTGGCGCTATTCCTGTCGTGAAACGTTCATTTTGGTCATTCTCTAAATATGAAATTGGCGCAAAAGTTGTTGATGATTGGGATGAGATTAAGGCACTTGAAATTCCGGTAGATATCAAATCTTTATTCCATTCCAAATATTCAAAGGTTGATTCATGGCTTCAACTATAAGGAATTCTTTTACGTTCATTCATCTCAAGGTGAGATTCATCTCCCGGCGACCTTTTTTCCTTTTGCTGTATTTTATTTCTAGGCTAATTAAGCCACAAATGGCGCTAACGTACGACAATCAATACGTATGTGATGGAACAGGTGCTCAAATTCAAAGGTTGCTTGCAATTTATTCACTATCAAAATCTCTAAACTTAAATTATTTCCATACACCAATTAAAGATGTATCGGTGCATCCACTTGACCCACACCAATCAATTTCTCAATATAAGGAGTATCTTGATCGCTTGAATAGATTTGCAGACTTTCCCTCAGATATAAGTTCAGAAGGAATAAGTGGGTTTAATGTCATAGGAATTCCAAATCTAAAATTGAAGAATCTTTTCATGCTAATTTGTATTAAACCCAGACGGAAGAAATTAATCAAGCTAGTTGATGTTTATGGGGTTGTAGACAGCGCCCCATCTATATATTTTTTTGCGCGAAAGATTATTGAGCCGAGGATTGCGTCAAGGAAGTTCTCCTCATCAGAATCTAAGACTGTTGTTGCAGTTCATTACCGAAGTGTCCCAGGAGATTTCTCCGTTTATGAAGGAGAGGGTCAAACTCGCCAAATTCAAATTGATCGCGTGAAAGGAGTTATCTCCCGTGCACTCAGAGAGTTCGACAAAGTCGAGCCTGAACTCGTGGTCTATACCGATGCTCCGTCCATAGATATGGTCGTCAAGGTTTTCCCAAACCAGGAGAAGCTTTGGGAAGGCACTCCTGGTTACTCCAACGGTAATCTTCATCTCCATGGCCGAGATTTATTAGCCGCATTCTCCAACGTTTCGCCCAACATCAACATTGTTGTAGGCGGAGACCCATTAGAGGCAATAATCCAGATGACTAGGGCCGATATCTTAATTACAAGCAAATCAAGCTTGAGTTATGTCCCTGCAATCTTGGGCACGAATAACCAAGTTTATGCACCAATCGAATTTTGGCATCAAATTCCAGGTGCAAGGAGATTCTAATTGACCACTAAACGTTCGGTTCTCATCACGGGTCTTGCGCGAGACGTTGGTGAGGGCATTGCAAGAGAAGTCCGAAGATTGGAGAAAGCATTCCAAAACTTCGACGAGATTTTTTTCTTCATCGTTGAATCTGATAGCGAAGACGACACTGTTTCTGAACTCGAAAGAATTCGTTCATCCCAAGAGAACTTTGATTTTGTTACTTTAGGATCACTTCGAAACAAGATACCGGATAGAGTCACAAGAATCGCCTTCTGTAGAGACGTGTACATGGATGAATTAAGAACTAATTCGAAATATCAAGACATCAGCTTCATTTGTATGGTGGATCTTGATTTGGAAAATGACTTCTTGACTTCTGTGGGAATCGAAAGTTGCTTTACAAATTTAGATTGGTGCGGACTTTTTGCAAATCAAAGAGGTGCCTACTACGATATTTTCGCTCTACGTGCAGAGAATTGGTCGGAAAATAATTGCTGGGATTCTGACCGAATCTTACGAGAGCAAGGAGTAAATCCTTACATATCTCAACACATTGCTGTTTATTCTAAGCGTCGGCGGATTAAAACAAATGCGCCTTGGATTCCCGTCCAATCTGCTTTTGGGGGACTCGGAATATACAAAAGGTCATGTATTGCAAATCTAACTTATCAATCAACTGGCTTAGCGCAATCTGGAGAATGTGAGCATGTTTCGTTCAATTCGCAACTTATTAACAATGGCCATAAACTCTTCATTAATCCAAAATTGGTGAATTACTCTTGGAACAATCACAACAATTCAGAAAGATTTCTTAATAGGTATAAGAGACGCATTCGTGTGCTACTAACTTTCTTTCGGCAATATTTTATGAATTACGAATAGCCTTCTGAGCTTTTTTGGTTATCTTATTTGAAATCACTCCAATTCTTCCCTCTAGGAGAAGCATTTTCACAAATAAGGCTATCGGCATCCTGAAAATATGTCGCTCCACACTCAACCTTATCGCTTTCATTACGATTTCCTTCCTCCGCGCTCCTTTCAGATAATTCGCGTGCACAGCGTAAATACTTTCGTAAGACCTTAAAAGATATCTTGGTATATCAGCACCAATCACAAACGATTCACTAGGTAAACATTCAACATTCTCCTTCATATCCGATTGCAAGAAAAAATCATTGAAAGCTTGTTGATCGAAATATATTCCATGACGTAGATCCAATTGCCTCTGATGAAAATTGGTCAAACGATTAAACAACTGATCTATATTGTCTGTCTTGACGAAGCCTATTATTCCCGTGCAATACTTTACATTGTCAATTTTACTCCATTCTGCTTGAGCAAGAATCTTGTTACTAGCGTTTTGGAAGAAAAACTTCTTTGGATTCTTAAACCAGATGACATCAAAGTCAGAGAAGATAATTGTTTCTCCGTGATCAATTTTGTTTAAAACATTTCTGATCAGGCTCCACTTTAGAATATTTATTTGCGCGAAACGACTCGTTCCGTAATTCTCGTACGAAGCATCTGCAGTTTTTGATTCGTCTGACATGCTTGATGATAGTTCTATTTCCTCAATCAACTCGATAGCTTTTTTGTTCTCTTCTCCAAAAACAACAAAATCTTGGAAATGCTTCTTCTCTGTCATGACATATATTTTGATGTTATCAACTTTAACTAGTGACGATAAACAAATTCTCACCATTGACGTCATTCCGCCGATAGCCAAAATTGCAAAATTAATTGACATTTGGTTTTCCAAATTCTCCTGATGCAATCCATTGAAGAATTTGAGCAATAATCTCTCGCCAATTTGGCTCATGCAGCAAGAGAGCTTTTTCATAGATTCTCTTATACTCTAAATCGCCTATATTGGCTATTTCTGCGATGCGCGATTCTAGTTTTTGCTCCGGGCTCACCATTAATAATGAATCATGATTAACACCTTGATGAGCAGTCAATCCGCCCCAATAGATCGGAACTGAGCCCATTGCATAAGCATGCAACATTTTCTCTGTTACATAACCTGGAAAGTAATCATTCTCGGGACACAGAACATATTTGTATTTTTTATACAAGTCCGAGCGATTTTGTATATATATCCCGGTTGCTTTGCCAAACACATCAACTTTTCCGTATTTACTCATCTCGTCCACTAAGCGAGCACGCAAAGGAGTTCCATTACCATAGAAGATGCAGGCAAAGTTCGTATGACCACTTTCTAGTTTTCTAGCTTTTAGAAGAGATTCGTAGTTAATGGGAGCTCCATAAAGATGATCTTGTTGGTCAAGCTTCGCCATCAGGAGATGATCGAATAAATAGGGATAGTAAATGTTACTGGAATTAAAATCATCCAAATCATGGGACATCGAATAATGTGCCCAATTGGGGACTCTGTAATTCTCTCCCGTATAGAAAACAGAGGGTTTGATTTGGTTTGGAACGCTATGTATGTCATTGAATTTTCGATTTAAATTCAAACTTTGCACTAAGAAATGCTTGAAAGCCAGAGCCAGTGTTTTTATGTTAGAAACCCTCGGAGGGAAATGAGAAAGTAATACAATCTCATCGTCTTGAATATTTGGAATGGGTATTGAAAACGTACTAGATAATTCCAACAATCTTGTTAAAAAGTTATTATTGGGATCAAAACCTTCCCAAAAGTTTCTGTAAACGATATTCATTTTGAAATTATCCTTGGATTGCTGATTCATATCTGCCCACTAGCGAACCATTTATAACAAGTTCCCTATTAGGTACAATTGTGTTTCTATTTTTACCGTCTTGCTTTTGTATCTGCATGAAAACTTGATTCATTAACCAGTCTATTGCTAACAATCTTTCTAATCTACTCTCCTGAATTACTTTAACAAGTTTTGCTGCAAGATTTCTACTTAAGACGTAGCCAGCGGTGGTATTCGTAATAAGTATTCCCACTTGAAAATAGTTTGGCCTGTGTTCAATACTTGAATCTCTAATACCAAGTTGACTCGTTGTAAAGGGCCAAGACAAGCTAACAAAATCCTCGCTGGATATGTCGCATAAGTTATTGAGGAATTCCGCTAAGTTCTTCTCATCTGAAATGATTGCGTCACTTTCAAGAAGTACGAGATGTGATGCAGACGAGTTAAGAAAGTGCTCCCACGCTTCTATGTGTTTAACTACAAGATCTAGTTCTGCAAAATATCTACTTCGATTAGTTTGACTACTTCGAAAAATCTGTGAAATCTTTTTGAACTTTGAATGCCGAAATTCGCTATTAAGGGTTTGTTGAACGAATGAATCAAACCTGAATCTAAGCATTTTCATCTTTAAATCTCTTAATATAAAATCCAACTTAGTAGGCGCGATTTCTAGCGATGTACAACACTCCATTACAATTGCGTTTTCTGTGAGTAGAGTGAGGACTTTTTGCATTTTGGGCCGTAAGTAGTTTAGTCTTATCAGTTCATTGTTATGAACTATGGCGATTAGGATCATGATGCTTCATTCTATCTGCGCTTCACATAAAATTGAATGAATTGAGGGGTTCATGTTCCCATTAAATGCTTGGAATTTTTCCTATTCGGATAGTTTTCGTCAAAGATCTCAGTTGAATCTCAAACAAATCCTGATATTTGGCTTCGTTTGCGAGTATTTGAATTTCTTTGTTGTTTAGGTTAGTGTAAAGAATCTTGGATGTTATAACTATGCCTGCTTTGACAAGTTTTTTATAGAGCGCTTTTCCATAATATTGATATTTATTTGTGGATTTGAATGGCAAATTAACAGCTTTGCGTTGGTTAATGTTAACACTGGGAGTTTGAAGGTTCGACTAACCTGCAACCTAAAAACTAAGGAATACATATTACCGACTCACTTGATTATTGATATTAGTAAACGTTGAAAACGCTTTGTTAGCCAAAATACTCTTTCAAGATTAATCGTTTTAGAACGGAGCTTCTTTGCTCAGACTCTGTTCGAATTCCAATACATGCATCTTGCGCTTCTCCGAGAATCAATGACTGTTCAATATCAAGTTCTTGCCTGTCTTGTGAATTTAGTCGCCAATCCAATCCAAATTCTCTAACCAGTTCCGCTGGACTTACACTCGTGTCAGATCCAATTAAATAGCGACCACTTATCTCAGCATTCATGCACTTTGCTAAAATCACTGCGCATTCGCTGACATGCAAGAAATTTCGTCTAATATAGGGAGACTTGAGTTTCATTGGCGTATTTATGTTTTCTAGTGACTCTAGAATTTGTGGTACTAATTTAAATGGGGGGTCATTTGAAGATACGATATACGGAAGTATTGGCCAAGAATACTTAATTCCAGATTGATTTACCCAATCATGTAAGTTCATTTTTGCTTCCGAATATTTGCATCTAGGCTCTGGTTTAGTTTGATCCGTTAATTCTGAGAGATTTCCAGGCAATTCAAAGATAGTTCCCGGAAAGATGAATAAGTCAAAACTTTCTGCATATTCTTTTAGGAAATTCATGCTTATCTTCGAGAAACCGTTGTTCTGTTCCGAACTTCGATAATCTTGCGCCTGAACGGGCCACGCTAAATGCAAGAGAATCCTTTGGCTATACTCAGTTTTTGAAATTGTTAATCTTTCTTTTAACATTAAGTGTTCTCTTGAAATGAACTTAATTTCGTTTTGCTCTTTTTTCAATATATCTACAAGATTTTTCCCTATCTTTCCGTTATAGCCAGAGATATATACTTTTTTCATATATGTGCAATCAATAACTCTGCTTCTTCGTCTTTTTGTGAAATAACGCTTGGCATGAAAGGCCACTTTATTCCTACGACTGGATCATTCCATCGAACTCGACCATATTGCATTTCATCGTATTTTGCTTCCGTTACATAACAAATTATTGTATTCGGCTCTAAAGTTAGAAATCCGTGCGCAAGTCCTGCCGGTATATGTAAGGTCTTATTCATAGCAGAAGTTAGATGAAAACTGAACCATTTTAAGTAAGTAGGCTCATCCGGCCGCATATCGACCAATACATCAAAAATACTTCCAGCAAGAACGTTTACGTGCTTTTTCTCATTTTGCAAAGTCTTATCGTAATGCAATCCTCGAAGAGTCAATTTTTCCTTATTGAAAGAAGCGCTAATGTCGTATTCTTTTGAATTTGATTCACGAATCTCCAGAATTCTCTTGAAATAACCCCTTTCGTCAACTCCCTCTGGATTATGAGTAATCATAACTCCTTTTGGCGCATTCATTGATTTCATTTATAAACTTTCCAAGTCATTACATTAATGTTCTAGATTACTTTTCATTGGATTACTCACTATTTTTGATTCAATAATCTCCTCGTTTGTTTCAAAAAAAAGGTGCTTGTTCGCTCTTCTAAAGGTTTCCATAGGATGGTAATCATAGTCATCAACTCTTTGCTTATGAGGCTTGGAGAACATGCCCTGTACCCCAATATCGCTTTCGGTGTATTTCATTCTTTTCCAAACTAAATTGAATAAGGAATACTTGCTAATTCCCGTTATCTCCTCACCTCTTGTTTGGAGATTCTGATGTAAAATGGAATGACATTTAAATCTCGGTGGTTCTTGGTCAAATTTTCGAATGTACCGCCAAACATAATCTCCGTCTTCTTCGCCAAAACCCATAAAGCGTTCATCGAACCATCCCAATTCATCTATAAGAATTCTTGATATTACAAAAGCTGCAAAACCTTCTATCGTAATTAGACCCGACTGTTTAGACGCTTCGAAAGCCATTTCCAGCTCTTCCTTAAAATGTTTTGAAATAATCAGATCATCGCTCAGACATACTGTAAGTGTTGTTCCAAGAAGCTGAATACCTAGGTTCCAGTTTCTAGAAATACCAGTCATTTCACAACTCGAAATGATGTTGACGTTATCGTATTCAGAAAGTTGCCTTAGAAACTCTTTCCTCTGGTTTTGATTATGATTATTTTTAAGATTACCATTCAAAAACACCATGATTGGATACTGAATACCCGCATCTCGTATTTGTTTGATTAGAGGAAGCGCAGAAGTAAACTGCCTCTTTTCAAAAGTAGTGATTAATATTCCTTTTTCACATTGGGAATCTTGCGAATAGTTATTTATAGGAGTAGTTAGCTGAGTAAATCTCTCGCTGGTCGATTTAAGCAATAAGGAGTGGAGAGTATCGATAATAATCGAATAGACCCAATTTTTGAACTTTGTTACAACGCCAAGCATATAGATACCATAACATGCTTGGCATGGAAGTTAAAGAAGGAGTTATTCGTCAAGGATTTTCCCCCACTTATAGTCACTTCTTACATAATCTTCTCGCGCCAAAACAATTCGACCTTGTTCAAGAAGAGCAACTAAGAGACTTAGTTCATTGCTGACAATTATAATTCCGCTCTGTTGAACAGCGAATGCAATTAAGTCTATTTTAGATTTGTATGAAATCTCGTTCAGGACTTTACGATTCTTGTAAGGCTCTTCACTATTTTGCAAGATTAGCCAGACAATGTCAGCCGACTCTGCTTTTCCCATGTGCTTTATCATGGTTATTTGATTTTCAGTTAAGTTTCGTTCATCATCGCTACTAATGATAATTATCTTTTTCTGGAAATCCTTTACAGTGGAGTTCCAGATTAATTGAATTTTCTCAGTAGCCAAATCCAGACGCCCAGGCTTCTTTGTTGAGAAGCTAAAATCACTATCCAGCTCAATTACGAAGTGTAAAGGAATCATACCTAGGACGAGAAAAAAACTGAAAACAAGTACCAAGGGTGTTCGCGCAAAGAAATGCCCCAGGAAAGTGGAGTTTGACAAACTAATAACACCTGTGTTCGCTGAGTTTCTTTTGAGACCTATTTCAAGAGTTTCTAGCAAGAACAATTCTTTCATATTATCTGTGCTTTTCGGGCCTCCTCGAGAACTCAAGTTAATCTCGTTGCGCTCAAAAATACTTTTACCCTTAATTGTGTAAACAAGAGAGTTTATACGCAATAATGCAATTAAATTGCTTTCGAAGCTCTGTAATGGATTTACTATAGGCTTAAACTCGATATTTCTAGTTATTTCCGGGATTGATTGAAGGACTTTTCTACCCACAATAGCTTTAAGCGATCGGATTAAAACAATAGTTTTATTCACTTCTCATAACTCCAGTTCAACTCGACACAATTATTAACTCTTTTCCGCTACTGAACCCTCATCATGGAGCAAGTATACTGACTAGATGCCATCATTACTAATTCATAATAATGAAATAACATACAGAGGCGATGCAACCAATACCCAAAATGTTGCTTTGATGCTCAAAGAAGCTAACGTTGAGACAGTTGTAGTGATTCCCAAATCGGATCGCAATCATCAATCTAGAATTGGCGAAATCCGTAACAAGAATATTGCGGTAGAGGAGTATCAAAGTAGGTCTGATTTATTCTCGATAAGTTCGAATTACCAAGTTACACACTCCATGTTTGTTCATGATGGTCGCTACAACAATCTTTGGATTCCTGAGACAAAACACTTAGTTCATGCGGTTTTTAACAACTACGAACCTCATGGCGATGTCTATGCATATGTTTCTGAATGGCTGTATAGCGAAGCTTTGAAGAAGAAGATTGGGCGTAACGCAGATGAAGTTGAAAAACTCCGTGAACTAACCAATAGCCCGTTCAAGCTTTGCGAAAATGTAAAGAAATCTTGGGTACCTCACACAGTAATGCCTGAAAAAGGCGACGGTAGCTACTTTCGTAAACTGCACAAAATACCTGGTTCTGCTTTTTTAGTCGGCAGAATAGGCGGATACACGGAATTTAGCGATTCGGAAGCAAGAAAAGCAGTCTTGTCCTTGCTAGATGAAGGCAAAGATGTTTCTTTTGCCTTCATAAATACCAAACCTTTCGTAATTCATCCTAGAGTTAAGTACATCGGTTATGTATCTGAGTCTCAAAAGTGGGATTTCTATGATGCGTGTGATCTATTATTGAATGGTCGACTTATGGGAGAGAGTTTTGGATTCTCTATAGTTGAACCTCTAATGCTTGGTAAGCCGATAATTGCTCCGGACATCTCGAGAAATTTACAAATGGATAAGCACCACGTTCAAGTTCTAAAACCTCTTAAGTTACTGTACACATCTGGTAAACACTTGAATAAGCAAATAAAGAAGATTATGGAATCTCCATTTGAAAAAGAAGAGCTACAATCTCTTGTAAGGCAATTCACAAAGGATGAAGTGAGAAAGAGGTTCGTTTCAGTCTTTCTCGACTAATTCTTGAATTACTTCAATCTTAGAATGATCGATACGCTAGGTTTACAGCAACCAAGATTTTCTTAATTCGCGTACGTCATATAAAGCCATCATTCGAGGTGGGTCAGGTGCCATCCAGTCATTAAAGGTCAAGATGCTCTCTCTTGGAAAGGAGAATGGTTTTTCAAATAAATCTATTCTTCTAAAATCGCCAGCGTCAATGTCCACATTTGAAAATTGATCTTTTGAGTCGTTAATATGAGTCGTTACTAGCAGATATTTTGATTGCGTCGCACATATCTTTGACAAGACTGTGAGTATATCTCTATTTGGTAAGTGAAAAAGTACATCTCTACAGATTACAAGATCTGCTGAGGGCAGGTTGTCGCTAACGACATCCAGGACTTCGAATTTAATTAAATCGCCACCATAAAGTTCAGTGTTCTTCTCAATCAGCGCCCGAACGATATCGCAACCTAGATATTCGATTTTTTTGGTTTCAAAGAAGTTCTTTATCCAGTTACAGTCTCCACAAGCCATGTCGAAAATCTTCGATATTTCATAGTTTTCAATAATTAACTGTAAATACTTCCGCAGACTTCTTGTGTACTCAATTCCCGAGCCGTATCCACTTGCACTTTCACTGCCAGTCCATAATTTCTCATTATAGATACGTGTAAATCGAGCTTCTAAACTTTTTTCAGAGAACACTTTTTGCCACTTGAATTCTCTAATTCTTTTCTTGGTAAACAACTTCAATTTTGCTATAAACTCTGAAAATCCATACTCAATAATAGTCCTATACATTTTCTTTATTCGACGCATTTCAAGTCCAATCTACTAATGGTAGTGCCGATAGATTTTGCCTGAATCAATGCCTCTAATTCATTGATTTTTTCAATTGGTACAGCAAGGTGATCTGACGGATATTCAGTTTCGATACGATAAATTGCATAATTATTGTCTCTAATTTCGTTAAATAATTCATATTTGTCACTCCCTACAAAAGATAGATGAACTTCTTCGCATTCAAAAAACAAATATGGTCGGTCTTTTGTCAAGATTCTCTTCATACCTTTCAAAGCAAGAAACTCAGAGCCTTGTATATCCATTTTAATAAAGGAAATTCTTGGTAATTTTAGATCATCCACTGCTACGGTGATTGCCTTATGAAGACTGGGTCTAGTTGTTACTCGAGTCCATCCGCTATTTATATCTTTGACACTTGTCACAATTTGTTCAAGTTTAACAATGTCACCAGTTTTTGCACTCACAGCAAGGTTAAACAAAACTATATTTGCGTTTTGATTCAAATAAATATTCAAAGCAAGAATCTGGCTTACCAGTGATTGGGGTTCAAATGCAAAAACCTTTCCCTTAAAACAAGCTTTTGCCATGACTAAAGAATGCGTCCCGTGATTCGCACCCAAGTCAAGACAGTTATCATCTTGATTCAATAAAGCATTGACAATCCTTTCAAAATGAGGTTCTCGGGCGATACCAGATTTCATAGATTCATAAGTGATATCAGAATCTATTCCAACAATGTGTTTCCCATTTATCTTACTCTTTGCAATAGTTATTGCACTCTCTTCAAAATAATCCTCCAATAGCTGCGCAACATCTTTAGGCCCAGCTTTCTTTATTTTGTGTATTAATCGTATCGCTCTTAACAATCGTACGTTGATTTTGATCTACTTCTTCCTTTTCGACATTTTTGAACACTAATCTCTTTCGGCTTAGAACCCTTTCCAGGGAGGGACAGCTTCCCTTGCATAATCCTCAAGTGCCTTATGTTCACTTCGCGTATCCATTGGAAACCAAAAGCCTTCATGTTTATATGCGAAAAATTCGCCTTTGCTTGCCAATTTAGGCAAGGCGCCAATTTCGAAGGGTTCTTCATCTCCTGAAATTGAATCTATAACTTTCCTATTTGCGTAAAAAAATCCTCCGCTAATCCAACCTTCATTTAGTTGGTTTTTTTCACCAAATTTTGTTACCCGTCCGTCGCATATCTCCAAATAGCCAAATCTTGCAGGCGGTCTAACTGCGGTACAAGTTACAGTAGAACCATTCTTTTGATGAAAATTAACAAGATATTCCAAGTTCACGTTCCCCAAACCATCTCCATAGGTGATGAAAAAATCCTCGTCTTTGAACTCCTCTATGCAACGCTTGATTCGCCCGCCTGTTTGAGTATGTAATCCAGTATTAATTGTTTGTACATTCCAACTGGTGTCAAGTTTGGCAACCCAATTATCAATTACTTCAGACATATATCCTGTTGCAATTACAAAATCTTTACATCCTTGACTCGCATAAATGTCCATTATGTGCCATATTATTGGCTTCTTGTCAATCAGAATCATAGGTTTGGGTTTATTGATAGTTTCTTCTGAAAAACGCGTACCTAAACCTCCGGCAAGAATAATGGTTTTTGTCATCAATTTAACTTTTCTACAATTACGTCGCCAACATATTCAAGCATTTCATTAGTTAAACCAGGCCAAACCCCAATCCAAAAAGTATTCTTCATTATCTCATCAGTAAATTTCAGATCACCCACTACCCTTCGGGGGGAATCAATAAATGCTGGTTGTCTTAAGAGGTTGCCTGCGAAGAGAAGTCGTGTAGCAATATTCTTTTCGTTCAAATATCTAACAAGTTCATCTCTAGAAACTTTTGCACCTTCTCGGATCGTAATAGGAAAGCCAAACCAAGACGGATTACTCTTGGGTGTTGCAATTGGTAATAATAATCTATCAGAAAGCGATTCTAGAGAACTCATCAGGGTTTGGAAATTTTCTCTTCGTTTTTGGACAAAGAAATCTAACCGCTCTAGTTGCGCCTGCCCTATTGCCGCTTGAATATCTCCAGATTTCAAATTGTACCCAATATGAGAATAGGTGTACTTGTGATCGTAGCCTTGGGGCAACTCGCCAAGACTCCACTGGTATCTTTTCAAACAAGTATTGTCTTGACCCGGCGGACACCAACAATCTCGACCCCAATCCCTAAATGATTCCACTATTGGCTTGAGTAAGGCTCCTCGAATCATTACCGCGCCACCCTCGCCAGTCGTGATGTGATGTGCAGGATAGAAACTTAAGGTTGACAAATCTCCAAAGCTACCTAGATTTCGTCCATCATACGTGCCACCTAATGCGTCACAATTATCTTCAATTAACCAAAGGTTATATTTTTTTGCCAAACTAGTTACAACCTCAAGATCAAAAGGATTTCCTAATGTATGAGCCATCATGATTGCTTTAGTTCTAGGACCGATTGCTGTTTCTAGAATTGCTGAATTTGCAACATAAGTTCCCAACTCGACATCAACATAAACAGGAATCAGACCGTTCTGAAGTATAGGTGCCACAGTTGTAGGGAATCCTGCAGCTACGGTTAACACCTCATCACCGGGGAGTAACCGGCGTTCTCCAAGACGCGCACTGGTAAGTGCTGATAACGCGACAAGGTTGGCAGAGGAACCCGAGTTAACCATCAAAGCATGTCGGACGCCCAGGCGCTTAGAGAGTTTTCTCTCAAAATCTTCTGTTCGAGGTCCTGCGGTAAGCCAAAATTCACTAACTGCCTCCATGGCGACAGCAATCTCTTCTCTCCCAAAAAATTTCCCCGTGACAGGTATAGAGCTCTCGCCCGGCACAAAAGAATGATGCTTATGAACAGTGTCAAATACTTTTTTAGCCAGTTCACTAATCTGGGAGAGAATCACTTCATCTAACACAGATTCTCCTTGTCGCATGATGTCGAGAGGTCCTTAATACTATACTCAAGATATGTTGGGGGCCTCAATCAGAGAGTTGAATCAGCCAGTTTTCGTGACCGGGCATACCGGCTTTAAAGGAAGTTGGCTAAGTCTACTACTACGAAATCTTAATATAAATCAATTCGGGTTTTCATTAGACCCAAAAATCAATTCTTTGTACGAATCTGCTAAATTAAAAAGTTTCGTTAAGTGTGCTGTAGGCGACATTAGAGATTACACACTCTTATCAAGTACCTTAAACTCAATTAGCCCATCTGTTGTTATACATTTGGCCGCACAACCTCTGGTAATTGAATCCTATAACGACCCATTAACCACATTTCAAACAAATGTTATAGGAACCGCTAATTTACTGCAGAGTGTAATTGAAATAAGAGCCGTGAAAGTTGTTTTAGTGATAACGACTGACAAGGTGTATAAAAATGAAAATTCCGGTTTAAGATTTAAGGAATCAGATTCGCTATATGGAAAAGATCCGTATAGTGCTAGCAAAGTTGCCGCAGAAAATGTCTGCGCAGCTTACAGAAAAATATCCGAATTAACTGGGGGGCCCAAGATTTTGGTAGCACGTGCAGGAAATGTTATCGGAGGAGGTGATTACGCAGAAAATCGCCTAATTCCCGACATAATTACATCAATACAAAAAAAAACTGAGCTGAAGATCAGAAATCCACATGCGACTAGACCTTGGCAACATGTTCTTGATCCTTTGATTGGTTATCTTAAGTACATTGAATATGCTCTTGTTGAGGAGACGTTTCCTCCTGCTCTTAATTTCGGACCAATAGAAAACAGCATGAGCGTTTCCAGAGTTATTGAAGCTGCAGAAGAGTTTCACCAACAGACGTTAGTGACTTATCCCGAATCAAAAGAAGTATCAGTTGAAGCCCAATTGCTAGAACTAGACTCAACATTGTCGCAGCGTACTCTTGATTGGCAACCGCACTGGACTCAAGAGCAAGCTTTAACTAGCACATTTTCATGGTGGAAAAATGTAATGTCAGGCGAATCTAGCGCGCTACATGAATGCCAAAAAGATATTGAAGAGATTCTTAATGCAAGATCTACTTGATTTTATACAGAATATTCAATCTATTTATATATTGAGACGAACAACGTCAAATTCCAGATTCCGACAAAAGACATATGGCGATATTTGGCAAAATAGCTATGTACCTTACCTTCATTTAACACAAAATTAGAAAATAAGAAATCCGTATATAGCATGATAAAGAGCCAAATCGGAATTACGCTTAATCGATTTAATACACATAAATTGCTTGTTTTTTTTAATTGGACCAAATGGACATCGCACTTGAGAGCACTTTGTGTAGCCTTGTGGTTTTTCAATTCAACTTTAAAATCTACGCGCAAATTTCGTACCTTTTCTTACTAGAAATGTATCTTGATTCATTTTGACAAGTCTTTTATCCACTAATGTCAATTTGTGGAACAATTGATTTAACTTTATTTGGTTTATCCTATTTAATTGCCAAGTCTAACATTGTTATCTAACCCTAACTCATTTAGTGGAAGGGAACTCATTCGATGACTCTACAAAAATTCAAGAGCGTCGTCGTTGATGATTTATATCATGGGATACCATACTCACTCGAGATTTGATGGCTCTAAAATACACGTTTATCTGTGCATTTTAGATAGACAAAAAGATATACTGTCCAAGTGAAACTTGAAAGCGATGATACCTCTCCCTATGACTACGTTATTATTGGAGCTGGAGTTCTTGGTCGCTATTCTTACTACAGACTGAATTGCCTGTTTCCTCATGCCAAGATTGCAATTTTAGACGGTTCCAGATTTATCTCTGAATTACAAACCAGTACAGAAGTAAACTCAAATATAGGATACCAAGGAAATTCGATTCGGCACTCACTTCTTCATGCGGAAGGAACAAAAGCTTGGGGGGGAGCAATGATGCCTTGGCCCACAGAATTACTAAGTTGGGATGAATCGTTTTCAACAGTATGCAATCGATTTGATTTGCAATTTACAAAATCTGTTGAAGAGATTGGTATTTACTCCTTTGATCGGATCGATGCCCAGGTTTTAAAAAATATAGAACTTTCTGATTTCTTTGATGAACGATGTATTCTACACGCTTTAGTAACAAACATTGAGAAAACGAGTTCGGATTCATACAAAGTTGTTTTCGAATTGGAAAATGGTTCCATTAAATCGGTTACTTCAAAAGCAATATTTCTTGCTGCTGGAACTATTGAAAATACACGACTCTTGTTTCAGAGTATTCAATTAATAGATGAGGTTTCAAGGCATAACTTAGGACAAGGCCTGTCCGATCATTTATCCATTAGCCTTGGTACTTTTCACATTAACATACTAAATAGACGACTACGACGGTTTTTGAAGTATTCAGATTTAGCGGGAAACGAAGTTTGGCCTAGGCTCGTTGACACACAAAATCCAAATTGTCATTATTTTCTACATTTCCGATCAATTGAGCAAGATGCGAAAGTCGTGCCTATCTTAAGCATTCTACACAAAGTATTTTTTCGGATCGGTTTTAGGAAGGTTGAAGCACTTTTATTCCTTGAAAAAGTATCAGGAAATTCATATATTGCCATGCCTAAAGATAAACTCTTTATTCATTTTCAGCTTAGCGAGAGTGAACTTTCCAACATTAAGTCACTTCGTAACGAT
>Ga0209550_10001735_pt1 | contig 20930 bp, 36 predicted proteins | sample LauGreSuBDMM15SN_2_FD_187567 | JGI IMG/M metagenome (GOLD analysis project Ga0209550, IMG submission 187567) | Freshwater lake microbial communities from Lake Michigan, USA - Su13.BD.MM15.SN (SPAdes) (version 5) | ecosystem: Environmental > Aquatic > Freshwater > Lake | place: Lake Michigan... | reverse complement strand
GTGAAAGATTGCCAGTTCATAATAATTTTTAGGTTTAGACAAATATACGAAAAAAAGTAAGACCCACCAAATAAATTTGTGGGTCTTGTAAAAGGGATATATGAGAACACTCACTTTGTGAGCGATTGTATAAATAAATATGATGATTTGTAAAAAAGTCCATGCTGTACTATCAACAGAACAATTTTTTTACATTGTACGAATCATATCTTGAATTTTTATTCCTAAACGTGCTCCAAAATTGGTATCTCAAATATTTGATAACCTCTTTATCTGAATCACTAAGTTTATCATTGACGTGTTTGGTTTCCCAAAGGTTAAAACACTTCATTGTTGCATTCAAATGCTCTTTGCTTTGAGAAGATTTAAGTACTCTAAGTACCCATTTGAAATCTGAGATTGCGGAGGAGATGTTCATTGTCGTCATGTTTAGTTTTGTTTAACGAAGATACAATAAAAATTTACTCCGACAAAATTATCGGAGTAAATAATTATTTTTTTTGTTTATCGTAATACGACTTATTTCAAAAGTGAGAAATACTCTTTGAAATGTTTGATTCTATCAGGTAATCCGATTGTACCACCATTAACTCTTTTGGTTACAGCGGTTACTGTTGCGTCATCTGATCCTTTATCACAAATGTCCCACAATTTGTTTGAGTCAAAGAAGAATGCCGCGGATGCTAAAGGATATTTTGTGGCAACTAAATCAGGATTAGACACAGTATCTTCACCGATAAATTTACCAAATTTTGTGTAGTTGTCTTTACCAGTCAATTGGATATATCCACGACCTCTAAACTTGAAACCTTCTTTTGTTGTTTCATCTCCATTACCCATTCTACTTCCATAAACTTTTGAAGCAATTTTTTCTGGATTTTTAGCATATCCTTCTGCCAAGTTACCAGGAAAATACTTTCGAAATATTTTTTTCAATCCGTCTGCAGAGTAGTTAAGATTTTCTTGAATTGCTTTGAATCCTGCCGACTCGTGTCCACACTGAGCTAAAAAGTGTGCCAATCTAAGTGGAGTTGTAATGTTGAATTTTTTCGCAGTTTCAGGAATCTGTGAGATAACTACATCAGGGATATGACCCTTCAAATTTTCTAACTTCAAAGGACCATCATTAACAATCGGAGTTGATGGTTCGGTGATAAGTTGTTTAGTTCCAAACATCTTTGACCATGTTCCTTCGCCAACAATACCGTCAGCGGTTAATCCATTAGACTCTTGCCATTTTTTAACCGAAGCCTCTGTACCATAACCGAATACACCATCGGCTCCCAAACCTAATTTTACTTGGAGTTTTTTAACATTTTCCCCTTTAGACCCAAGTTTTAGTTTCATAGTAATTTATTTTATATTTATAAATATTGTTTAAAAACAAAAGATGACAAAGTGTTTTAACTTGGTAACGTATTTATAAGAAATGGGTCGTTACGATAAATAAAATTGCCGGTCAAATTCACATACCCAAATTTGTTTGGCATAGAGTCATAAAAAGACCAGACTAATTAGTGGCCGAAATTGAAGAATTAGAATAAAATGAAACCGTCAGATAAGTTGTGGAATAGAATAAATAAATTTTTGGGAACTCATACATTCGATTTAGAATGGACTCCTCCAGGCGCCGAGGGTTTTATAAAGTTTAATACAAAGTTCAAGATGGAATTGGTAGGGAAAAAAAATTATCGACAAGTGAACGATAAAGAGTATATTGAATATATACTTTACATTCTACCTTCAGGAGGAGGGTCAGATATATTTTTTTCAGCAATCAAAGATTTGGCGGGAGAAAGAACTTTAACAGCTGAAAGTGGAGGTTATTATATGGTTGTTCGTAAAACCAACGATTTATTGTCGAATACTTTGATTTACTTTGGAATAGAAAATCCATTAGTTTGTACCGAAGTTGTTAATCTTGTAAATTAATAGACTAACTTAGTCTTCCTAATATTTTTTTAATTAATTCAGTTAATAATTGACCACTTACCAACACAACTCCCGAAGAGATTAGTCTTTGAGCAATCAAAATCGCTGCTTGGTCTAAGTCTTGAGCATCCGTCGCGACAGAATAAATGTCCATTATAATTGGAATTAAAAAACTATATGCAATTGTGTCCACAAATGCAGAAGTTCCAACACCTAAAGAAAGTATAAAATTTGAAAAAGATTCCTTTAGTTCACTACCTTTTTGTAATCCGTTTTCGAAGATTTCCATCAAACCTTCTTCTTTGATTTTGGAAATTAACTTTTCAAAAGGTCTTTTTGTTTCAAAAAAAATTGTGAACACAATCCCCGCTAAGACTAACGCTCTTTGGTCGTCTGATAAGTCAAAATTTTGTGTTTTCAAATATTCGTCCAAAGGTAATACCATACCGCCAACTGAAGTACCCCACGTCAGGAGCATTCTCAAATTTATTCCATATGATTTTATCACTCGAGTTACAATTTGTTTTGTAAGTGAGTTTAACCTTTTCATGTTAGATCCAAGTTGAGATCTTTCTTCTTCTGTAAGAAGAGATTTCAATTGTTGTTCTGTAATTAAAAATTCCATATAACAATAAATATACTAGAGATATTTATTATTATGAAAGGTCAATTAAATCCTCCATTACAAATAGGAGATAAAATAATTTGTTATCACATGGAAGGTGAAGTTCATGCACCAATTGGAATAAAAGGAACTGTAACTCGTATTTCCAAAGACCCATTTGAACTTGATTCAAACGAAGAAATAATCGGTGTTGATTGGGATAATGGGAGCACCCTAAGTTTATTAACAACAACAGATGCTTGGAAAAAAATTAGTAAGTAAGGAGAGGAAGAATACTCCTCTCCCCTAATTATACACTATGAAAGGACCGGATTTTCAAAAATGTCTTACCGATTGATTCGTCAAGAATTTTCCACATCTCTGAAGTCGCAACCTCTTTTTCAGTGTATGTTTTACTGAATAAAATCTCTCGGAAATATCCATACCCGTCATAGTATCCGTTAGTGTATGGATTAAAAATTACAAATATTTTTTTACCTTTTTTCATTTTATATAAAATATTCTTCAATACTCTTGTTTATTGGGCAATTTAATTTTTCTATCTCATTTGATAAACTTTTTAAGAATTCTTCAGACCAAAAACCCCAAGTCCTATCTTTTGCTGGTTCATAATAAAAGAATCCATCAAAGTTAACAAATAATCCTACAACAATACCTGTTGATTGCAAACTTATTTCATAAGTTCTATTTTTTATTTTTTCTGTAACCTTTAACATATTATATAAAGTTTATAACAATTTTAGTTCCGTAATCATCTATTTTATATCCACTCCATCTATTATCAAGTACAAAGTATTTGTTGAAGTTGAATATTATAATTTCTTGACCCTTGTAATAGGACACCAATGAATTTAATGCGTAATCAATTGAATATCCTCCCTCCAATTTATATCCGAGAATAAGGTCTGCAATATCTGGTGATACATCTGTACTGAGTATAATGACAATCTGCATAATCTATTTAACTGTTGGAAAATACTCCATCGGGTAATCCAATTCAATATCCCATCCCTTATGTGTAGTGTTTACGAAACGTAGAATGGAACGACCTTTATCCCCATGTTTCATATCAAGCAGTCTGAATGTGGCTTCCTTAACAAACTTTTTATTATCCAAAGAGTATTCGATATTAGTTAATTTTGCCACAGTATCTCCTTTATAAATGATATACTCTTTGTAAGTAGTGAACCCTTCTGTGTTAAACTTCTTTACTGTAGTACAAGAAGCTAAACTTAGAATCGAAAATAATAGAATTGATTTTTTCATAAATTAATTAGATAAAGGTGCTTTAATAGTTTTATGTGATTGATAATTTAATAACTCGAAACATTCTGGTCTGTAAGACATGATTTTTTCACTGAAAGTTTTTTCACCCAAATGTTCTTTAACCAATTCATGTTGATACCAGTTTCTTTCAGTTATTCTTACCGATGGTAAATCATAAGGTCTTCTATACATTTGTTCTTTTGCTTGTTCAATGTGGTTTTTGTATAAATGAACATCACCCAAATTACCAATCAATTCATCAGGTACCATATTCACTTCCTTTGCAATGATTTCCAATAATAATCCATAAGAAGCAATGTTAAACGGAAGACCCAATAGAGTATCCACAGACCTCTGGTTCCACATTAAAGATATTGCTCTCTTTGGGGCATAATCCAATGGGTCGATATTTTTTGTATATCCCATCTTTTCATATGCTCTAACTTGTTCTTCTATACTTAACTCTCTCGTATAAACTTGAAATCCATAATGACAAGGTGGTAAAACCATTTGGTCTAATTCACCTACATTCCACGCGGATACCATCAATCTTCTACTATCAGGATTTGTTTTAAGTTCGTTGACTAAATTTGTGATTTGGTCTATTGGTGGATATTTCATATATACAATTCCATCCACATATTCATCGCCGTCGCCCCAACTTCTCCATTGTTTACCATAAATTGGACCTAAATCACCCCACTTTTTAGCAAACTCATTATTGGTTTTGATTTCTTTAATGAACTCTTCTTTTGATGGGACATCTTCGTATCCTAAGAATTTATTAGTATAGTTTTTATACGCATCTCCATCCCAAATATGACAATCGTAATCTAATAAGAATTTGATATTGGTATCCCCACGAAGAAACCACAGGAGTTCCGTGACCATAGTTTTCCATGCCATCTTCTTTGTGGTAAGTAAAGGAAATCCCTCACTCATTTTATGGCGGATTTGTCTACCAAAAACGGAAAGGGTTCCAGTTCCTGTTCTATCTTTTTTATCTACTCCATTCTCTAAAATGTCTCCGAGTAGTTGTTGATATTGTCTTTCTATGTTATTCATTATCGAAATCACTAAATTTTAATCCCCACATTAAAGAAACCATTCCCATTTCTTTTTCGCACAAGGTTTTATTCCAACGAAATACTCGTTTAAGATAATCCATACCCCACTTTTTCCATTCTTCATTTTGTTCCATGGTCATTGTCCATTGGGCATACCAATCGTCTTTTCTGTCCTTTACATCATCGTAGGTTACTTGGTACCCTGCGATTTCAAACATTTTGTTGATTACATCTACAACAAATTGTTCTTGTTTCTGTTTTGTAGTCAATCGTTTTGTCATAATTTTATAGTTTACCAAATTGTTGGTGGTTTTGTTTAATATAATTGGAAATTGAAAATCCTAACCAAATCTCTTTTAGAATAACCTTAATCTTTTGAATCATCTTTTTCATCTTTGTCTTCATCTTCATCGAATAAATCATATCCTTTGTAATCAGGATGATTTTTATGCATGTAATCTATACCTCTTACCCACAGAAAAGAAATAACGATGGGAGTTATAAGTAAAAAGAAAATCGCTACCAATATTTCAGCTGATATAGTCATAAACATCTTCGTTTTTTTTATCCATCAAATCATTATACTGTTTTACAAGTCGGTTTACATCTCCCCAAATAATACTGGCGTTCGGGTCAAGTTCCTTGATTTGTTCTGCCAATTCCTTTTGTCTTCCTTGAGAAAAATATTCTCCTTCTATTGCGTTTGCCAGATTATGAAGATGTTCAGGAGCACTTATTGAAATTCTCAAATCATAATCCGCCCACTTTGTTTTATAATCATTCATCATGATACCTTTGGTCAGTTTCACTTTCAAATTATGTAAAGTTAGGTTACGAACTCTGATAATAGAATTATCTGACCCAAACAAGTGCAAGAAACGAAGAAACCATCTTGGGTAACCTTTAGGTTTCGCTTCGTAATCCATTGCTAGTACCAAAGGGTACATTGCTTTGAATACAGTTCCGAGTTCTCTGTAAGGCACAGAACCCAAATATTTATACTTCTCGTAAAAATTTTTTGGGAAAAATACCGCACGAATATCGTCCAAAGTAATATCTCTGGTATAAATCATTCCTTTTTTTCTACCTCTCCAAAATAGAAGTCTTTGTAGAAAATTCAAAGCTTTCTCATCAAAAGGTCTGTTGTCCTTGAATGGACCGAATTTACTAGTTGTCTTCATATTGTTTAGGTAGTTTATTTTCTAATTTACTAATTTTTTTTCCAAATAACTTAAATATTTTGTATCTGATGTTTTCTACGTGTCTCATCGCAATCCACTTTCCAATAACACTACCACCAACGTAAAATGGAATTACCCACCAATCACCTTCAAACAGAAGGTCCAATGACCAATAAACTGTTGCTAAGGAGACTAAGTTAATGTAAACGGAATTGTACAACAATAGGGTCAACTTGTTCTCGTACGTGTATTTTATCTCCAACACTTTAAAGATATTGAACATAATTTGAAACACCAAAACCAAAAGATAATATTTCATAATTTATTTTGGTTCTCCCATTCTTCGATGATGTAGTTTATGTTGTCGGATAGATAATCTTGTTTCGATAACCATTCAATGAATTCTTTAGTTCCCAAATCATAAGACTCCTGCATACATTTTTCCACCGATGGTTTGTCAAAAAACCCTCGATGGACAATATATTTATTCAAAATTTTTTCCAAACTTTTATTCACACCTTAATTCCAAATTAGCATGTTTGTGTTGGAAATTGGAAATCTACCTACCGGCAATCTTGATTCTCCTTCTTCAGTTGAAACTTTAACTATAACTTCATAAAATGCGTCCAAAACTTTTACAGTTGGAACGTCTAAGAAAGTGTATAAAATTTTTGAGTGTTGTTCTCCTTCGTAAACCACGACGGATTTGGTTTTTGTGTTAAAAACTAATGTTTGCATGTTGTTTAAGTATATTAAAATTTATTATCTTACTAATATTGTTTTTGTATGACTATTCCGTAAGCAAAATTAAAAAAAGAAACATTAAGACCAAAGGCTGGAGTGTTTACTCCTGATTCCAAGAAGTAATATTGATCATACCAAATAGATATACAGGGAATTATCCAATATTTTCCCGGAACTTTTCTAAGTTTACTGTGATTTATTTTCCATTTCATTTTGTTCTTTTTTATAAAGATAAGAAAAAATTACTCAGAAACCAAAAATACTGGATTTTGTTCGCCAGCATAAAGACCGATGATGTTATAATCAAAAAATTCCATAGCCTCAGTCATGGTCATTAAATCTCTTTCACATAAAATGTTAAGGATTTTGTTTTTGGAATAAAGGATGCGAGGACCGTTTCCGAACTCCTCAACAATCCCAATTATTGCTTCATCAAGTCCATCTAAGATGATGGCTCCTTCAGCGTATTCGTCGATATCGTAGTCGTTGATTGTCATAGTAGTTAAATAACAAGTGATCCCGTAAATTAATGGGATAAATAAATTACCAAGATACTATCGGATGAAAATTCGGTACTCACTTGTCTATTACAATAATAGATTTTCAACTTAAGATTGTCAAATGAAAAAAATGAAAAAATAAAAGTATTTATAAATAAAACTATTAGTTATGAGAGGATACTTTGGATTAGGACAATTGTCCGCAGCTGAGAAGTCAGATATTTTAGACCAACACAAAAGTGTGTATAATGGATACCAAACAATGCAACCACAGGTTTCAAATACTCAACCATTATATGTATTTGATTCTGCCGGTGATAAAGACGGTTTAGTCGTTAACAACAAAGGTGAAGTAAAGAAATATACAAATATGGGAATTAACGAACAAGTTAAATCCAAAGAAATGTGTGAACAATGTGGAGGTCGAATGACCGAAGGTATTTGTGAACAATGTGGAGGAAGAGAAATGGAAGAAGGTGTTGGAAAATTGGACGACATCTATGATGAGGAGGATTTGAATCCAAGCGCAGGTTTTGACTACATCGAAGGACCATCCAATAGTATTGATACCTTTGAAAAAATGCACCACATGAAAAAAATAAAATCAGAAGGTGAATATGAAGACCCTGACAATGAAGATGACGGGTTTGAAGATATCCAAGCAGGTGAAGAAATGGATGAAGATGAGACAGACGGAAAACCTTATGAGATGGGTAAAAGAGGTATGAAAGCATCCCGAGCAAGAGCTTCATTTACTCCAACACCACAAGAAAATGAAATTCTAAATAACTTGTTTGGACAATATGGTGAAGACATTCCACCAATTGTAATCAGATATTTGAGAAAACTACCAAGAAAAACTTTATTGAATCGTTTAGTAAGGGTTGGTCTTATCGACAAAGATTTGTTGAAAGGATCAGAAACTATCGATGAACAAGGTGGTAACGCTCCCGATATGGACGTAAGTGGTATGGATTCAGCATACGATTTTGTTTCTGATGGACCAATGGATGGAGGAGATGTTTATCCAACGGAAGGGGAAATGGAAGAACAATCACCTGAGGATAATATGAGATATAGAAGAAGAGGAATTGTTTATGACAACCTATTAAGTTTTATTGATTATGAAAAAACTCAATGGGATATGTGTCATGATTTTAGTGATGAATTCGAATACGCTGACAACATTATTTCTTCGGCAATTGAGAATTTCTTTGCCGAAACAGGACAAGATCCTGAAACAGATGAATTTTTTGATAAATTACATGACATTTGTAAAGATTGGTTCGGAGAAGATTTAATTTCGGGTTATCACGAAGAATGCGAAGGTCACGAGGAGGAAGAAGAAGAGGATTTTATGTTTATGGAATCGGCATTCGCAGATGAAATAGACGAAGTCGATGTATCAGGTTCTCAAGGAATTTATGGTGATATGGATCCAGCATATGATTTTGATTCTGAAGGACCAGGTAAAGCAGGACCATATCAGACATCAAGTTATAATGAAGAAGAAATGTCTGAGGGTGATGTTCCACCTGTGGAGGATGTTGAAGATGAAGAAGAATTTGAAATAGATGAAGATTTACAAGAATCTTTCTACAATCAGAAAAACAAAATTACTGAAATGATGAGTAGAATGAAAATTATAAAATAAAAAAACCCCCTCCGAAAAGAGGGGTTTTTTTATTAAATTTTATGAAGAATATGACTTTTCATATATTTTTTAATATTTGTTTATAAATTGATATTATTATGGAAATCAAGGAAATCGTATCTTATTATTTTAATAATGAGACCAATTTAGTAGATGTATCATTTAGAACCATCGAAGATGAAGAAGATGTTGTAAGAATCGATACAATAGATTACAGTGTAATAGAGAGTTATGGATTTGACTTAATCGCAGAATCTTTTGATTTTTTTGATGATGATCTTGAGGATGATTTATTTGAAGAAACAAAAATTGAATTAGATGAAGATATACTAACATCTTTTCTAAACGAATACTATATCGTTAATCCTGATTCAATACCTGGCCCTGAATTTTATTAAGGGCCAACTCTAGTCAAAGACAAAGTCATAACTTGTTTTTGACCCGATTTTCCATTGAACCAAGCTCCTGAGGATTTCAATTGAAGACTTTCCAATCCATCGTCTTCAATCATGAATGTGACCAAATTTTCTGACCCTTCTTTTGTGACGTATGAATATTGAATATATCCTGAATGAAAGGGAGTTCTACCAAATTGTCTATAAAAAATATAATTCGGGTTAGAACCATAGAACCATATGTCTTCACCTGAAGGTTTTACTCCAACAAGTTTCATTCTTACCGTGGAATAATCAAAATGAATGTAAAAATTATTGATTGAAATATTATTGAATGGATCTGGTAATTTTGAACTTTTAAAAACTGTTCCTACCAAATATAGGGAATCTCTTGTCTGATTTTGGTCAACATTTGTAATTTCTATTTTTGAAACAACATATTTTCCACTCAATGTAACATCTTTGATTTCAGTAACAAAGATCTGACATGAGGTCAAAAATAAGAAAATCAGGACTATAATTTTTTTCATCATTAAAGTATAAAAAAATTTTTCGACAACACAAAATATTTATTGATATGAATACAGATATCGACTTCCTTATTAATTTTTTCAATAAACATACTCATCCTGAATTTAAGGATGAAATGGGAGAACAAGAAGCAGAGGCACCTGCTGCAGGTGGTGGAGGAAAAGTCCCTAAGTGGGCAGATACATATACAATCACAAGAGGTAAAGCAAATATGTTAGGTCTTGCGGGTGAAAAACACAATACAGGTGTTAAAAGAGGCGCCGCCAATCAAATTTGGTAATTAACAAGTATTTATAGAATAAATTATCCGATTATGGTACAACCAAAATATAACCCACAAGAGGCATTAGAAAGAGTCAAGTTGATGATGAACTATGATTTGTCAAAAACTTCTGTTGAAAACAAGAAAGTAATTGAGGAACAAACTCAAAAATCATCAGACCCATTTGCTTGTGTAAAAAATTATTACACCTCTAAAAACATCAAATTCAAGGAGGGTTCAGGATCAAAAGTTAATGAGAAATATATTCAAATATATTTAACGGAAAAAATCACTTGGACTTTTAATATCGAAAATGATCCAATCACTGGAGATTTTAAATATTGGTATGAAAAAGTCGGAGAGGATGTAGATACCAAAAAAGGTTTTGGAAGATGGGAATGTGATGGAAACTCCAATTTTATAATAAATAAAACAGATAATACAATTTACAAAAGTACACAAGCTACTACAACACAAACAACTCAACCTGTACAAACTCAACCTAAAACGGATACTAAACAAGATACTCTTGACCCATCAAAACCACAAAAGTTGAAACCGAAAGATAGTCCATTAGGAACTACCTTGAAAGATACAAGTATTCCAAAAAGATCTTGTGTTGTATATGTCAACCAACTATACGAGGCGTTTACAAGATATAGAGAAGGGTTTGACCCCGATCAAATTAATAACCTTCGTAAATATGTACAAAGATGTATGGATGACCACTTCCCTTCAGGATCGAGACAAGGAAATTGGGGTATCACTGGATTAGGTGGAAGTGAAACAGACCAAAAATTATTAAAACTATCAGCATGTCCAATGAAGTTCGTTGGACGGCCAAACTCAGATATTGTAGACGCACCAGCACCACCACAAAGTGGACCAATTAGTATTTTCAGACTTGTAAGAAAATGTTAAAGAACCATATCAGAAAGGTTATTTTAGAGACCAAAGAAAAAAAAGAAAAACTATTGATTGAGCAAAACTTAGTCAAGAAAAGAATTCATATGATCTTTGAATCAGAAAATAACATCAAAAATTTTGAGTCACTTTCTAAATCAAAAAAAGAAAAAATTGCATACAAACTTATATCAGAAATTAATTACTTAAAAGAAACAAACTTGTTGAACGAAGACCTAAAAGATTTCTTAGGAAAAATGTTTGGAGATAATTTTACCAATGTTCTTGACACCGTAATTAACCCAATGGTTGAATCCTTGATGAAATCATTGGAACTTTCAGGTTATTTCAAAGATTCAATGATTTCATACCTATCATCAGACCCAACAAAATTTTCTCAAGCATTGAGAAGTTGTGATGAATTGTCAAAGTTAGTTGCAGATTCTTTGTCTGACGCTTTGGACAAGAGAATTCAACAACAAACAGGGTTTGATTCACAAGAATCCAAATTTATCAATGGAGCATTATCTGACGCGATAAACGAACCAAGATTCTCTGAAAATTTGGAAAAAAGAATCAATTCAGTGGTTTGTGATTTGTTTGACACAATAAATGATAAAGCAAAAAAAGTCTACGAAAAGTTAAAACCAAGTGTGGAAGAATTAGGAGGAATTCTAACTCCATAATTTTCCGAATAGCCAAAATGAGTAAAATTATTTTGTGATAAACTGACTAAAAAAAGAAAGGGGGGTGTTCTAAGTCTAAAAAAAAGAAGGGTTATTTACCCTTCTTTTTCGTTTTAACAATCTCGTCAATGATTCCATATTCAAGAGCTTGTTCACTATCCAACCACAAATCTCGACTAGCATCCATCTTAACTTGTTCAGGGTCTTTTCCACAGAACTCACCAAGTAATCCAAAAAGAATATCATTCAATTTAGCCCACTCTCTCATACTGATTTCGGCATCTTGAATATTTCCACCAAAACCTCCTGAAGATTGATGAAGCATCGTTCTTGAAAATCTTAGAGAACTTCTTTTTCCTTTGGTTCCCGCTCCCAACAATACAGACCCCATAGAAGCCGCCATTCCTGTGTTCACAGTTCTAATGTCACAAGCAATGTAGTTCATTACATCAACCATAGAAAGTCCTGATTTTACACTTCCACCTGGACTGTCAATGTGCATAGTGATGTCGGTTTTATCAACATTGTCCATAAACATTAGTTGAGCTTGTACAATAGTTGACATTCTATCGTCAACAGGCCCTGCAACCCAAATGATTCTGTCTCTCATCAATCTTGAGAAGATGTCAATCTGAGTCGCCCTCATCTCTCTTTCTTCGAGAATGTATGGAGTCATAGATGACTGAATTTGATTTGAGAAATTGTAAAGGTCTAATGACCCTTTACCCAAGTGATTTACGTAATAGTTTTGAAAGTCTTGTCCGATGTTCATATATGGTTTATTTTTTACAAAGGTAATGAAATTTTTTTAGAAACAAAAGGTGTGATGAATGAAAAAATTTTATACCTTTGTCATGTTGATTTGATGGGAGTACATCGTTGATTTTTACGATAAAGATACTTATCATTGGAAACGTTGATATTTTGGGCCTGTAGCTCACTCGGTTAGAGCAACACACTCATAATGTGAAGGTAGTAGGTTCGATTCCTACCAGGCCCACTTTGAAACAATTTTTAAAAAACATAACTAAAACAAAACAATCATGAAAATCAAACAATTATTATTATCTCTCCTTACCTTATCGGTATTCCTCGTATCTTGTTCTAAAGAAAATATTCTTGGTAGTGAAATCACTCCTATCAATAATATGGAACATGCAACCATGTCAACATCAAGTATTGGTGGAGAACAAACACTTTTGAGAGCATATATTTTTGTGGAACCAATGTCGAAACATGTGATGATTAAAAACCATTTGAAAACGTTGCCATTTACAGGAAGATTACCATTTGTTGGATTTCATGGTGTTAATGCAGGTGCATGGAAAGATAACTTATCAAATTATATTAATATGACTCATTGGATTGATGGTAGATTACCACAAATTATGCAAGTTGACATTCCCCAAACAAGTGGAGGAATCGATACATTTGGTAATCCTGTTCAAGCTTTCAATTTCAAAACTGTTAAAATAACAAAAAATACAGTAAATGATAAATTTTCTTGGATTATAGTTCTTATACCAATTAATGCGATGAGTAACGATACAAAAAGACAAAGAAGGATACGTATTGATGAAAAGGCGGGTAATATAACAAAATCTTCAACAGTTTTTACAACTGATAATGTTATGTCAGGAACTGTGATTAATTATAATGGTAATCGTATTCCGGCAGGTCAATACAGGGTTTACTCAACTTATCCATCAAGTGGTATGAGACTGAATTTGAACTCAACAAATGACGTTTATATTAGAGGTTTTAGTAACCAATAATTAAAAAAGCTCCTAAAGCATTGCTGGCGATGCGCATGACTTGTAATCATGATAACTTGGTTCGATTCCGAGTGGGAGCTTTTTTGAATTAATCAACAGTACTTACCACGCTATCCATAAGAACAGCGTCCCAGGGTAAGTCGTGTACCTCGATGTTAACCGTAAGAACAACACAGAGGTTGTATCGTGATATAAGTGAATAGCCCAAGGTATAAGCTAAAATCACACCCCTAACCTCTATTCAAATGACGATTTGATTATGTTAGGTTTAACTAGAGGAGTGGCCGAGTGGTTGATGGCGGCAGTCTTGAAAACTGTTTTACTGAAAGGTAACGGGGGTTCGAATCCGTCCTCCTCTGCAAGATAGTAACGATTCGAAAGAATGACGGAACGGACGCTAAGAATGAAATGGAAACTAAAGGATTATCCTTGGAAACAAACCGTACAGACGTTACAATCTTTTTTCACAAATTAAATCATAATGGCACATCCAAACTTACATGCAAAATCATCCGCCAAAAAGTTTGGTGGAAAACCTGAGGACTACATTCATTTACATGAATGGTTAGACGAAACCAAGTCTTGGTTTGGTGATTCCTTACATAGAATGTTTAGACATCATAGTGAGGGAATATTTGAAATGGAAAAAAGGTTTGGAACCGAATTCAAAAACTCAGATGGGAAGACAGTTTATACTCGTTATGTTGGTGAACAACACATAAAAGAGGATTGCAATAATTATATTCCATCCGCAAAAGAATGGGTTAATAATGTTGCGACCAGTCAAAGACCTCAATGGATGTTGAAGACAATTAAATTAGAATTTGAAGACTGATATTTATTTGTATGTCACAAAATATATTAACACCAGAAGAAAAAAATTATATAGGTAAAGTTTCAAGGTATCTTAGATCGATGGGAATGAGCTATGGAGAAATTCAATTTGAAATGGAACCGGACCAAGAGGGAATTGCGTACAGTCCAAACGATTTTCCAACTCATTTTGAAAATAATTATACCGCAGAAATACCGGACGGCCTTGTACCAATATTGAAAAAAATTATTGACTATGTTGATGATGATGGGTTATATAGCGAGGTACCTTATGATGGTTACCTCATTTATCAAAGATTTGACATTACAATTAATGCTATGTCAGGAGAAATATCTTTAACACACTCCTATAGTTATCAAATTGAGGGAGGTTCACAAGGTATCGAATACGATGATATGATTGAAGAGTGGGAAGAAAAAGGAGTTTTCGATGATACCGAAATTCCTGAAGACAATTATTTGGTCCTGAAGTATAATGGAGGAGGAGATAGTGGATACATCGAATCGAATTTTGAGAGTGGCCAATCTGTACCACCCCCTGTAGAAGAATGGTGTTATCAACAATTGGAAGAAAACTTCGGAGGCTGGGAAATAAATGAAGGGTCTCAAGGTGAATTCCAATTTGATTTTAATGAAAAAACAGTTATATTATCACACGCATACAACATTGAAGAATCTAGATCCAACACACTGTGGGAAGAAGAATTTTAAGGTGATTAATTAAATTTATGGTGGAAACAACAATTATTAACGAAGATTTCAGAAACTGCAACATACCAACAGGATTAACAATAACCGACCCACCTTATAATCAAGAATATTCATACAACGAATACAAAGACAAGTTAACTGAACAGGATTATATTGAGTTATTATCCAAAATCCCAACCCCTTGTGTCATTATTCATTACCCCGAAGAAACAATCAACTTGTTACCAAAGGCAATCAACGCCAAATGTGAACAGGTTGTTTGTTGGGTGTATAACTCCAACACAGGGAAACAAAGTCGATTGATATCATGGTGGGGTTGTAAGCCTGACTTTAGGAAAGTCAGACAGGAATATAAAAATCTCAAAGACAAACGTATTCAAAAAAGAATTTCTGAAGGAAAGACTGGTGCCAAACTTTATGATTGGTGGGAAATCAATCAAGTCAAAAATGTCAGCAAAGAAAAAACCGAACACCCTTGTCAAATTCCTGAGGAATTAATTCGAAGAATTATCTTAACAACCGCACAACCAAATCAAACAATTATTGATGTATTCGGTGGAAGTGGAACAACAAGTAAGGTCGCCCAAGAGTTGGGATTCAATTCTATTAGTTATGAAATCGATGAGAAGTATTGTGAAATTATGAATCATCGAGTACAAAGTATTTGAAACTTTCATTACATTTGTTAAATAATGTCAGGATGGCGGAACAGGTAGACGCGCAAGACTTAAAATTTTGTGGCCAGATGGTCGTGAGGGTTCGATTCCCTCTCTTGATACAAACACTATTGTTCTTTGGAATAAAGGAGAAAATCATATGGATTTAATATCATTTATTTTAGGAATGTCTATAGTTGTGGTCATTGCAGTTGCGGTGGTTGCGGTTATATCTTTTGTTAGAGTGAATAAACAAAAGGAAGAAATACAACAAATTCACCAGTTTCTTGCAAGGGAAATTGAAAATCAACTGAGAGACCGTGATAGAATTATTGACGATGTTTATCGAACAATGGATTCACGTCTTGATAAACTTGAAAGTAAATTATCTAGCCGAAAGGCATAAACGTTAAATAAACTTTCAAAGACGATAGTGTTTGTCTCCGTAGCTCAGCTGGATAGAGCCACGCACTTCTAATGCGTAGGTCACACGTTCGAATCGTGTCGGGGATACAAAAAACATTTTACAAAATAAAAATATTTCATACATTAGAACTAATTATAGAAAGAATGGGAACTACAGGTCAATATATTAACAGTAATAGTCAACAAGAGAATTGTTGGTATGAAAGTATTTGCCCTGTAGTTCGGATGTCATAGAAAGTAATTTTTTAATTTAAGTTAAATTAAATTTTTAGACCCCGAACTCTTAAAAAAAGTTTGGGGTTTTTTTATGACATGTTTTTGTTCTTTGAAATATTGTAGTATCTTTGTAAGACAAACATGCTCCGGTCGTCTAATTGGTTAGGACATCCCCCTTTCACGGGGAAGCTTACGGGTTCGAGTCCCGTCCGGAGTACTGACACGAGAGGCAACCGAAGGCATACTAGACACTGTTTAGGCAATGGGAACGATCACACAGAATACCTCTCTCTCGTAGGTAAGTTTCAAGTTCTGTTGACTGTGGGGAAAGTCCCACTCTAAATATGGTCAGGTGGTGTAAATGGCAGCACGCGGTGGGTGGTCGTATAAATTATAGACTCTCACTGAGGAGCGGGTTAGAAACCCGTCCTGACACCTTATCAATGGTCAGATACCCAAGTGGCTTAAGGGGCTTGTCTGCAAAACACGTATCCATCGGTTCGAATCCGATTCTGACCTCATTTAATTAATTAAAATATGAAAATTGTAATTGTAAGCGGTTATTTTAATCCTGTTCATAAGGGACATATTGAATATTTCAATAAATCCAAAGAACATGGTGATAAACTCTATGTTATTGTCAATAATGACAAACAGAGAGAGTTGAAAGGTAGTAAAGAATTCCAAGATGAAGATGAAAGAATGTTCATCATCCAAAATCTAAAAATGGTGGATAGAGTATTTCTTTCAGTTGATACAGATCGAACTGTGGGTAAGACAATCGAATTAATCCATTCTTTGGGGGATAGAGACGACGAATTCTTTTTCGCCAATGGTGGAGACCAAACAAATAATAGCATCCCTGAGACACCCATATGTGATTGGTTGGGGGTTAAATTGATTGATGGTCTTGGAGATAAAATCCAATCTTCATCTTGGTTGTTGAAAAAGTAAGCATCTATGGTGAAATGGTATCATCCCGGTCTCCAAAACCGTTGTTCCAAGTTCGAGTCTTGGTGGGTGTGCTAGATATATAGGTTGATTGGGGAAGGAATGTATGTTAACCTGATGATGGAGGTGGTATATTCGGAGTTGGAATCATCATAGTAATGCCAATCGTAAAAGGAGTTGTCCACTCGACCATCTTCTCCTTTCCTTATCTTGGGATCGTCGCATAGCGGCAATTGCCGGAGACTGTAAATCTCCTCTCTTCGGAGTTCATAGGTTCGAGTCCTATCGGTCCCACAAGACAGACACACGCTTCCCACGGTGTTAAAGTACAAGGATAATGAAGAGAATAATACGTCTCCTAAGGTCTGTCTAAACTGTCTCATGGTGTAACGGTAACACAATTGATTTTGGTTCAGTTATTTCAGGTTCGAATCCTGATGAGATATCAAGTTATTCATGTTCCAAAACATTAAAAAAAAGTAAGTTTTGGAACATCAATAGAGAGTTGCCTGAGTGGTTAAAGGAGCAGATTGCTAATCTGTCATCTCGAAAGGGATGCATTGGTTCGAATCCAATACTCTCTGCAATACTGGAATATAGCTCAGTTGGTTAGAGCGCTATCCTGATACGGTAGATGTCGGTGGTTCGAGTCCACCTATTCCAACATGGAAATTAAAAAAAATAAAAACAAGGTAAAACTTGAGAAGATTGTAAAGGAATATAATGAAGCAACAAAATACGAAATTTGGGAGGGTGTCCGAGACAATTTCATCTTTGGATTCCTTGCATCTACCTTAGTTGTTTTCATAGCAACTAAAACTGATTTGGCGGTTCTAATAGGTTATTTGACTTATTATTTCTTTATGGGCAAAATTGTTAATCGTCCCAAATATGTAACAGATTTGGGACGATTGATTGTATTTCCGATACCCTCCACTCTTGGTGCATTCGCTGGATATAAACTGTCATATTACTTTTTACAATTTTTAAGTTGAAAAAAAACTAAAAAATTTGACTACTCCGTAGAAATTTCATATATTTATAGTTCGTAAATTAAATAAAAAACAAAAAACAAAAAAAATGAAAAAAATTTTAGTAGTATTCGCAATCCTTTCTGCCACAGTTCTTGCATCTTGCGGAGGTAAAGGTGTTTCAACTGAAGTAACTGATTCAACAGAAGTAGTTGTTGACACAACTGTAGTTGAAGGAACAGAAGTTGTTGGTGGTGGAGCAGAGATCGTAGAGACCGAAGCCCCTAAAGGTAAAGCAGTGAAGTAATTCAACTTAACCAAAAAAAAGAACCCACCGAAAGGTGGGTTTTTTTTATAATAATTTTTCAAATATTTAATATTAAAAACAAAAAAAGACCGAGTTATCCGGCCTTCTTTGTATAAACTAATCTTTTTGGTCCTGTTGTGGTCACATTATCAACATTATCAGTTGAAAACGATTCTACAATACGGACTTCAGGTTTAATCGGTTCTTCTACTTTTGTAACACCGAATTTTATGTGTCTATACCATATTCTTTCGTGAATATAGTATAGTAATGGTTTACAAAATAGTTCAAATAAACTGAATGAAACCCCTACCGTTATTCCGAAAAAAATCCACAGTATAAAAAAACCAATAACACTACTTACAATTCTATAACTTATTGTTTTTAAGATATCTCTTTCGGGTGAAATTTTAATAAAATCTATCATATATTATTAACTATTATCAAAGTTGGTTTTGTTTAAGTCTTTTATAGTAATTTGGTTATGTTTCCACATTTTCCAAGTGTCAAAATCTTTAAGTTTTTCTAGTGTCTTCTCGTGAACTAAAACAAAACCTTCGGGAGCAACTCCATCAAACTTACGAACTTCACCTTCTTCTTCCAATATTTTTTTTATGTTAACTAGCATTATAAATATTTTATTATTTTTTGTTTAATTCCACTTTGTTTAATTCCTTCCGCCCATTCCGAAGTCAAAACGAAATTAGATAATCCAGGTTTTTTATCTGAACCATCTAAGGCAGAAAATCTATTACCTAAGAATTCAACGCTCATGTTTAGGTCATCTACCGCAACCCAATGAGTCACTTCAGGATGATTATCTACCCAATGTTGTATTTCCATACTTCTTTCCAATTCAACGTCAGCACGAAACCTTAGGGATGACCATTCTTTTGGGTAAATGTCTTTGAACATATCAGTAAATCCAATAGGTTTTTTATTTATCCCTTGTGAAGTATAATATTCCCCCAACTCTTCTAACGTCCCATGATATCTCCAATCGGAACTTACCACGATTTCGGCTCCCGTAATTTCTAATATTTCATTCAGTACTTTGATTGCTTTGGTATCAAAATTATCGAAGCGATATTCAACTGGTAATTCGTTATTATCATTAAAGACTGGATCTTTACCTAATTTTTTTTGCTTTTTATGTCGGGAACCCCAGTTAGTACTGAGACATATTACCCCATCATTATCTAAGAATATTACTTTCATTTTATTAAATTTTTTATTTCCAAAATACTTGTACTGCGACAATTGTGAATGCCAAAATTAGAGAGATTATTGTCTTCAGGTTCATATGTTCTTGAAACAACAGAGACGATAAAATTGTGAATATAACAACACCTAGTCCAAATCCAATCAATCGACTTGGCCAAATTTGTCCACCGAACCCTTGAACGTATAGGTTTACTGATTTGATGTAAAGGTAACTGATTGGAATCCCTGATAGTAGGAGTAACCAAAGGTATTTCTCTGACCAACCATATTTGATTGACCCTTGTAACTGCATGAAAGATCCTATTTGACCCAAAACCATGAAAAGAGTTGCGAGTAATATTTTTGTGATATCCATTTTGTAAATATAAAAAAAATTCCTTGGATATTCGAGGGATTTTTAATTTTTAATTTTTGAAAAGGTTTAAGATTTTTTTTATTTTCATTTTACATTCTCTGACACCAGCTTTGAGTGAGAGAACCTTTTCCATCGTAAGAACTGCCGACAAATTGTCGACAGTTGTTGGGGACGCTTTAGATTCGAGAACTTCTTCTACTGGACGACTTCCTTGCAATCCCACGTTGCATTGTGTTGAGTACACTTTACGATTGAGTACCTCTTCTACCTGATTCTGGTAGGCGATTTTGCTTTGTAGAGTTGAGGACACCCCGTGTTTGAGTACCTCTTCCACCCCATGTACTCCAAGCCCAATATCTTGGTTTGTTGAAAACACCTCGCGTTTGAGTACCTCTTCCACCAATCCATCCATGCCGGCAAAGAGATTGACAGTTGAAAACACCTCGCGTTTGAGTACCTCTTCCACCCATTCCGCTATAACGGGTTCATATTCTTCCCGTACCATACCAAACAACGGAAAAAAGTCATTGAAGAATGTGTATCTCCACCATAGAGTCCCTGAACTTCTTAGTTCCAAATACCAATACTTATTTGCACGATTGATAAACCAAATGGATTTATTATCATCCACAATGATTTCAGCCTGACCCAAATCTTGGTCTAACTTTTTGAATATAATTCGTTTTAACCTTTCGTGCATATCGGTTGATGTTTATGTAATACAAAAATACTAATATTTTACGTAATTCAAAAAAAAA
>Ga0209550_10001734_pt1 | contig 20932 bp, 21 predicted proteins | sample LauGreSuBDMM15SN_2_FD_187567 | JGI IMG/M metagenome (GOLD analysis project Ga0209550, IMG submission 187567) | Freshwater lake microbial communities from Lake Michigan, USA - Su13.BD.MM15.SN (SPAdes) (version 5) | ecosystem: Environmental > Aquatic > Freshwater > Lake | place: Lake Michigan... | reverse complement strand
GATTTTTCGTAAATTTCAATGATAGAAACTGCTTTACCCGTTTCGTCGTCAATGGTTTTCCATTTTCCTATTACGGAATTTTGAGCAAACAAAGTGTTGCAAAATATAATAATCAACAAAAAATAATTGCTCTTATTCATAGATTTAACTTTTTTTAAAAAATAGATATCATCTACAAAAATAAGTGTTTTTATAAAAGATTGGTGTTTTTAAAAAAGAAAATGAAAAAAAAAAATCTTCCTGAAGAATGGAAGATGCTTAAAAAAAATGGCAAGCAACCTACATCGCACCGCTCAACCACGTACCCTTGCTATGTTCCCATCCTGGGGGAGTCTGCAGGAGCTGGTCGTGTAGGACTTGCCGTTGCAAATATACAATCTTTTTGTACTTTTGCAAACAGAAAACTGAATGTAAAAATGATTCTCAAACCCAAAATCATTAAAAATTAAATATGAAAAATTATAATCCTTTATCAATCATTTTATTAAGTGCTAGTTTTTTGTTTCTGAATTGCTCAAAAAAAAGCTCAGAAAACATGTTTTCGTTCAATGAAACACAATTCAAAACCACTTACACAGCTAAAGATGCTGTAGCTTTATCGATTTTAAATCCAGAAAACGCTAAAATAGACAGCATTGTTTATTTCGTGAACGATAAAAAATTGGTGACCAAAAAAGATTTATCTAACGTTGATTTTGATTTAAAAACGAAAAAATTAGGCTATCAAAATATGAAAGCATTGGTATATTATGATGGCGAGACCGAAGCAAAAGACATTAGAAGCAGAATAGAATTGGTTTCTGAAATTCAACCTAAATTATTAAAATATACTATCGTAAATACTTATCCACACGACATTACTTCATTTACAGAAGGTTTAGAGTTTATTAGAGACACGCTTTATGAAAGTACAGGATCTGGCGATAATTATAAATCCTACTTCAGAAAATATGATTATAAAACCGGGAAAGTTCATAAACAAATTGATTTGGATACGCAATATTTTGGGGAAGGAATAACTATGATCAATAACAAAATTTATCAATTGACTTATCAATCTGGCGTTGGATTTATCTATGATTTGAACACGTTAAAATTAGAAAAAACTTTCAAATTTGATAAAGATATTGAAGGTTGGGGAATGACAAATGATGGAACATACATTTACCAAACTGACGGAACCGAAAAAATTTGGAAAATGAATCCTGCTACTCAAAAAATGATTGACTATGTGAATGTATATGCTGGAAGTGAAAAAATAAAAAGCTTAAACGAACTAGAATACGTAAACGGAAAAATGTATGGAAATGTTTGGCAAAAAGACGCAATTGCGCTAATCAATCTTACGACTGGTGCTGTTGAAGGTATTTTGAATATGGCTGGACTAAGAAAATTAGCGAAAGTGAAAGATTCAGATACTTTAAATGGAATTGCTTACAATCCAAAAACTAAAACCATTTTTGTTACTGGTAAAAATTGGGATAAAATGTTTGAAATTAAAGTTTCAGAATAAACAATTATAAAATGTATCAACTGCTAGCAAAAATAAACAAAATGATTTTACCAAGTTTTACCAAACAAAGGTTAGACTTGGCGAAAGCCAATAAATGGCAAATGGCAATTATTGGCTGGAGGTATTTTGTGACAAAAAAAGCATTGGGAAATTAGTTATTTTTTAAAGTTTTTAATACCTGTTTGAAGCCAGGTTAAATATTCTTCAACTGATACATAGCTTATTGTAGGTTTTGTGCCATTTAAATTGTTACCGTTCAAATCGGTCAAAACGTACAAAGGTTGCGTGTTGGTTTTATATTTAGAAATCATAAAATCTGTCCATTTATCGCCAACAGTTTCAATTTCTGAACCTGTTTCTTTCGAAACAAATTGTTCATTCGTAGGCAATTCGCGTTTGTCATCGACATAAAGAGAAATCAAAACAACATCGTTATTCAAAATTTTCAAAACACTTGCTTCTGACCATACGTTATTTTCCATTTTACGACAATTTACACAAGCAAATCCAGTAAAATCAAGCATAATTGGTTTGTTAATTGATTTTGCATAAGCCAAACCTTTTTCATAATCTGTAAAAATTACAATTCCATTTGCACCAATTTCTGCTCCTTCAGGCAATTTTTCAATCGACTGCTCGTCTGACTGACCTAAAACGCCATTTGGACTTTCACTGTAAGTTGGTGGTGGTGGAAAAGCACTAATCAATTTTAACGGCGCTCCGAAAAGTCCTGGAATCATGTAAACCGTAAAACTTAAAACAAATAGCGCCAATGACAATCTTCCAACAGAAATGTATGTTGATGGGCTGTCATGTGGTAACGTTATTTTTCCCAGCAAATAAATGCCCCAAGTGCCAAAAATTGCAATCCAAATGGCTAAAAATGATTCTCTTTCTAAATAATGCAATTGTAAAACTAAATCTGCATTGGATAAAAATTTGAAAGCAAATGCCAATTCTAAAAATCCTAGTGAAACCTTGACTGTATTAAGCCATCCGCCTGATTTTGGGAGTGTATTCAACCAACTTGGAAACATCGCAAACAGCATGAATGGCAATGCTAAAGCAGAAGAAAATCCTAACATTCCAACAATTGGTGCTATTCCGCCTTTTGAAGCAGATTCTACCAATAAAGTCCCAACGATTGGACCTGTGCAAGAAAAAGAAACGATTGCCAGTGCCAAAGCCATAAATAAAATTCCAACAACTCCTCCTCTATCCGCTTGCTTGTCCACTTTATTTGCCCATGAATTAGGCAACATTATTTCAAATGCTCCTAAGAATGACGTAGCAAAAAACACTAACAAAACAAAGAAAATAACATTGAACCAAACGTTAGTTGACAACGCATTTAAAGCATCTGCTCCAAAAACTGCTGTAACGACCAATCCTAAAACTACGTAAATAGCAATAATAGAAATGCCATAAAAAATAGCATTTCTTTTTCCTTGCGCTTTTGTTTTACTTTGTTTGGTAAAAAAGCTAACGGTCATTGGAATCATTGGAAACACGCAAGGAGTAAGCAAAGCAGCAAATCCGCCTAAAAATGCAAACAAGAATATCGAAACCAAACTTCTGCTTTCATCTTTTTTCTCATTTTGAATCGAAGCAGCTGGTTCAGATGTTTTTACTTCAGTTGCATTTACATTTTCTTTTTCTGTTGAAAATTCAACGCTATTTGCAACGATTGGCTGTTCTTTTTCAATAGTCTCTGTTGCTGTTGGAATAGCTTTTGGAATATCGAACGTAAACTTCTTCTTGTCGTTGATGCAAGCATCTTTGCAAACTTGGTATTCTACATTTGCTTCAAGTTTGTTGAAACTAGGGTTAATTATTTTTACTTTTTGAGTCAAAACAACTTTCTTTTCAAAGAGAATTTCATCTACCCCAAAAACATCATTGAATTGTTTCTTTGTTTTACTTTCAATCGTTTTTCCAATTAACTTATAATTGTTTTTTTGATTATTAAAAGTCAAAACCATCGGAAGTGGCCCGCCATCTGGTGTAAATTGAGAATAGACATGCCATTCGTTTTCGATTGTTCCTTCAAAAATTAATTTGAATTCTGTTTCTGAAATTTTCTCAGTTTTTGATTTCCATTTTACTGGTTCTAAAATTTGTGCTTTTAGGGAATTAAAAGCCAAAGATAAAATTGTAAGGAGCACTATTTTTTTCATTATAAAAGTGTTATTTGTAACATTTGTTTTGTTGCTGTTGTTGTTTTAAATCGCTCGTCTTGACGCATTCCAATAATCCAAACAATTTGATTATCAGAACATAAAAGCCAAGTTTTCTCTTTTTCTAGTAATGATAATTTTTCATCTTTAAAATATTTACTGACTTTTTTAGATTTTCCATTCATTCCAAAAGGCAAAAAGGAATCAGCAGTTTGCCATTTTCGCAATTGCAACGGAAAGTGCAATTTATTTTCGTCTACAAATATACTTTGATTTGCAACAACTGAAATATCCGTTACTTTACTAATTGATAATTTTATTGGAAAATTAACTAATTCTTGATTTTTTTTGATGATAAATTGCTCGTTGTCAATGCTATTACTTCTTGGTGATAAAATCAAAGTATCTCTGTCTTTCAGTAATTGGTGTTTTTCTGAAAGAATTATTTTTCCAGATTGACTTTCAACTAAATTATAAATGTCCTCCCAAGCAGAAAACCCAAAAGGATTCAACCACTGGTACAAATAAGCTCGATAATTCGGAAGTAATTTTAATTTATTCCGGTCAATTCTTTTTAAATTCTCCTCATCGTGCACTACTTGCTGATAAACCAAAATCGTAGCATCTTCGACTAGCGATTGTGCTTGTTTCAAATTATTTAATGTTGCTTGAAAAGAAGTTAAAAAATTGGAATTAAGCGATTTTAGAGCTGGAATAATATGGTGTCGAATGTTATTTCTCAAATATTTATCTGAAGCATTGCTGCTGTCTTCTTGCCATTCTAAGCTATTTTTTTTAGCATAATCTTCTATTTCTTGTCGAGAAAACGGCAATAGTGGGCGAACGATTTTGCCGTTTTGACCAGGAATTCCCACCAAACCATCCAAGCCTGTCCCGCGAGAAAAGTTGATTACAAACGTTTCTAAATCATCATCCGCATGATGAGCTGTCAACAAATAATCAAAATTTTGCTCTGATAATTGGGCTTCAAACCAATCATAACGCAGCTTTCTAGCAGCAACTTGAATTGAAAGTTTTTGTGCTTTAGCGTAAGTAGTCGTATCAAAATGAACGAACGAACATGGAATTTCAAATTGAGCTGCATAGTGTTGAATAAATTGCAAATCATTGTTGCTTTCTTCTCCCCGTAATTGAAAATTACAATGCAAAATTTCAAAATTGTAGTCAAGTTGTTGAAACAAATGCAATAAAACCATGCTGTCAATTCCTCCACTGATCGCCAAAAAAAGTTTTTTGTTCGCGAGGAGTGGAAAATTACTTGCCAAGTGGTTTTTGAATTCTGAAATCATTTTTCAAAGTTATTTAATTTGTGCAAAAAACCGTTTTTTTTGAAATATTGTTTTTTTGATATTTACTAAAATTAAAATATTTACCTTAAAACGGTCAACATTGCATTGGCTTTCAACATGCATTCTTCATATTCCATTTCGGCTGTAGCTTCTGCCGTTACTGCACTTCCGACAGAAAAGGAAAGGTATTTATTATCTTGATTGTACAAAATACTTCTTATCACAACATTAAAATCAAAATCTCCTTCAGGAGAAAAATAGCCAACAGCTCCGCTGTACAAACCTCTTTTCGTTTCTTCTAATTCTTCAATGATTTTCATTGCCGATATTTTTGGCGCACCAGTCATACTTCCCATTGGAAAAGTAGATTTTATAACATCAACAGCCGAAAATTGTTGGTTTAATTGAGAGGTTACAGTTGAAATTAAATGATGTACTTGCTTGAAAGTATGTGGATGACACAATTCACTCACAGCCACTGAACCTTTTTGAGCTGTTTTTGATAGGTCGTTGCGCACCAAATCAACAATCATAATGTTTTCTGAACGTTCTTTTTCATTTAAAAACAGTTCGTTTTTTATTTTTTCATCTTCGTCAAAATCAGGACTCCGCCTTGCAGTTCCTTTTATTGGTTGAGAAATAATTGTGGTATTGTCTTTTTTGAGGTAGCGTTCAGGTGATGCGGAAAGTAAAAATTGCTTGTCGTTTTTTAAAAATACAGCAAAAGGAGGTTCAGAAATAGCATTCAATTTTGTGAAGATTGTTATTGGATCAATTGTAGCATTTTCGGCAAAAAATTCCATACAAAAATTGGCTTCATAGATGTCTCCTAAATTGATGTGCGAAAACATTTTTGTTAATTTTGCTAAATATTCTTCTTTAGAAATGCGTTGCTGCACTTCAATCTTTATTGGGTTTTCTGAAAGTTTAATTGCGAAATTGGTGTTTTCAATTTCTTTTAAATCTTCATCAATTTCATCATCACACAGGTTTAAATATTTGATTTCCATATTATTTTCTTTCAATAAAAACAGTTTCTTCGGCTGAAAAAAATACAAATCAGGGAAACCCAATCCATCAAAATTATTAGAATTTAAATCTTCAATGTTATTTTTTAAATCATAACTCAAATGACCAAAAAGCCAATCTTTTGTGGTTTGTTGGTATTGCTTTAAATCCTCAAAAGCGTTGAAGTAATCCGTTTTTATAGATGTGAATGCATCAACCGCCAAAACGCAATCGTAATTTGAATATTGACTTGGATAATTGTTGCTATCTAAATAAATAATCTCTCGAAATTGTTGTGACCAAGCCAACATTTTTTGTTTAAAAACAGATGGATTATCAATGTTTATGACTGTAGTTGTTCTCAAAGAATAGCATATTTTACAATTTCAAAATTACGATAAATCAAGTGAATTTTAAAATATAAGTTAATATAACAAAAAAAGCCTCGAATTGCTTCGAAGCTTTTACTTTCTGGGTGAATGACCGGGTTCGAACCGGCGACCCTCGGTACCACAAACCGATGCTCTAACCAGCTGAGCTACAATCACCATTTGTTTAACGGGTGCAAATATATTATAAAAGTTTAGGTTTACAAAGCAATTTGCAAAAAAATTATATCAAATCTCCCAAACTATTGACTGCCAAATGCCTTTCAACATTGAATCCTTCTGCAAAATCTACACCAACTAATCTTCCTAAATCTTGCGCACGATAACTCAAACTTTCAAGGAAGTTTTTTGTAGCAATTAATGTTTCTGGTTCTTCGCTGTTTGGATCATAAAATTGCGAACTGTATGCCAAAATTGCCGCTTTCCTTTTATCGTTGTGTTCTGAAATATCCACTACAAAATCCGGTTTAAGATTTTTCCATTGCAAGTAATGGTAAACTAATTTTGGTCGCCATTGCTTTTGAACTTCACCATTCAAAACGGTTTCAACTTTAATTAATCCAGACAAAAAACAAGCATCAGATACTAAAGCACTACCCTTTCCGTGGTCGATGTGTCTGTCTTGAATTGCGTTGCATAATACAATTTCTGGTTGGTATTTGCGGATCATTTTGATAACCTGAAGTTGATGCTGTTCGTCGTTGACAAAAAAACCATCACGCATATTGAGGTTTTCTCGAACTACAACCCCTAATATTTCGGCAGCATTTTTAGCTTCTAGGTCACGGATTTCGACTGAGCCGCGGGTTCCTAATTCTCCTCGGGTCAAATCTACAATCCCAACTTTTTTGCCTAAAGCAATTTCTTTTGCAATTGTGCCTCCGCAGCCCAATTCAACATCATCCGGATGCGCACCAAAAGCCAATATATCTAATTTCATTTTTTTATTTTATAAAATACAACTTTTCATCGTATTGGTTTTGTTGACTGTTTCCTCCCATTCTTTTTCGGGAATACTATCTTTTGTAATTCCGCCACCAGCATAAAAATTAATTGTGTTAGCTTCAATTTTCATACAACGCAAATTTACAAACAAATCTGTTTTGTTTTCATCTGTTCCAAAATCTTTGTTCAATTCTCCTAAAAATCCTGCATAAAATTCACGGTTATAATTTTCATTTTCATGAATAAATTTCTTGGCACTCTCTTTTGGAAATCCGCAAACTGCTGGGGTTGGATGCAAAATTTGTATGATATTTTTCAAATTATGATTTTCATTTAAGCTGCCAATAACATCTGTTTTAAGGTGCAATAAATTACCTGCTTTAATGGTATATGGGCTTGAAACTTCTAAACTATTGATTACTGTATTTAGTTCTTTAACAATATAATCCGTAACGATTTGCTGTTCTTCTTGTTCCTTTTTTTGCCAAATTATTTCTTTTGCACCATCAAATTTTTGAGTTCCTGCTAAAGACATTGTAGAGAATACAGCTCCATCGATTTTTAATAGTTGTTCAGAAAACGCACCCATCCATAGTCCCGTTTGGGGATGAAAAAAACAATAAGTAAAGGCCGAAGGGTATTGATTTAACAGATTTTTGAAAGTCTCTATAAGGTCAAATTTCAAATAGGATATAGATTCTTTTCTAGATAAAACTACTTTATCAAACAACTTATTTTGAATTGCATCAATACCTTTTTGAACTAAAATTTTGTGTTTAATTTTGCCTTCTTTGTCCTCTTTAAAAATTGTGTTAGTTTTAGTTTTGGAAACAGTCAAATCGAAAGCAATTTTTAAAATTTCTGAATTTTCTTCAGGAATCAGGACATCAATTTTACCATCAAAACTTGCAAAAACAAAACCTTTTTCTTTAAAATCTAACGTACGATAAATGCAATTGTCATTTTGAAAAAGGCCAATTACCTCCGTTTTATCTGGTTTGTTGTAAACTACAAAAGGCATCTTTTGTTGATAATGGCTTTCAATTTTATCAAATAAATCCATTATTCAGCAGTTGTTCTTTTAGGTAAAATCATATTGGTTAATTTGCAAATAGATATAAGCTGATCGTTTTCATCTGTGATTTTAATTTCCCATAAGTGAATACTTCTCCCTTTGTGAATTATTGTTGCTGTTGCAAAAACAGTTCCCGAACGTTTACTTTTAAGATGATTGGCAGCAATCTCAATTCCACGAACTTCTTGGTTTTTCTCATTGATAAACAAGAAAGATGCAGCACTTCCTACGCTTTCTGCTAAAGCAACTGTTGCACCACCGTGAAGCAAACCCATTGGCTGGTGAACCCTGGAATTAACTGGCATTTTTGCTTTTAAGAATTTTTCACCTGCATCAATATATTCAATTTCTAAAGTTTCCATTAAAGTATTCTTGGAAAACGCATTGCACATTTTCAATATTTTTTCTTTATCAAAAATCATTTTTTATTGCAAAGGTAAGTAATTACTACTTTTAAAAATTAGGTGTGATTGTGTTTTAATTATCCGTAATTTTTATATTTAATAATAGTTTTAATCGACTTAGATAATTCTATCCTATGTATTCCCTTTGTTACGAAAATAAACTATTTTTCTTCTTATTTTCTCAGAAAAAACTACAATCCATAGCTTCAAACTAAAATAAACTTGTGCTTTCACCGTTCTACTATTAAATTTTCAAATAATACAATTTATAACTATTTTTACAAAAAATATAAAATTGATGCGTACCTTTCTAAACTTGCTTTTTGTTGGCGTTTTGGTTTCTTTTTCAGCTTGTAGAAGCGATTTTAATTTTGAACCTAGTGTTGGAGATTTGGCTTTTTCTAAAGACACTGTTTATCTTGATACCGTTTTCAAAAACATTGGATCAAGCACCTACACATTGAAAGTGTATAATAAAAGCGACAAAGACATCAAGATTCCAACATTACAATTGGAAAAAGGTTTAAGTTCAAAATACCGCTTGATGGTCGATGGAATGCAAGGCAATAATGGCAAAATTTTCAACAATGTAGAATTATTAGCCAAAGACAGTTTATTCATTTTCATAGAAACCACTGCCGACATTACCGATGTCAATCCCACAGACTTTTTATATACAGACAAAATTCAATTTGGAGAAGGAACAAATTTTCAAAATGTCGAACTAGTAACACTTATTCAAGACGCTTATTTTATTTATCCCAATCGCGCGAATGGCATTTACGAAACGATTCCTGTCGGATACAATCCCGACAATAGCGTTGCAACGGTGCGAGGGCGAAATTTAATCAATAACCATCCAGATAACGGGGATGAATTCACATTTAAAACAGATAAACCATATGTCGTTTATGGCTTTGCGGGCGTGCCATCAGGAAAAATACTCACAATTCCGGTGGGTGCAAAAGTAAATTTTCATAAAGATTCAGGTATAATTGTGCAAGAAAATGCCACCATCAATATTGGTTCAGGAACTGCAACAGCCGATAATCAAGTGGTTTTTGAAGGCGACCGATTAGAACCTTTCTACAGCGATGTTCCAGGTCAGTGGTTTGGAATTTACCTCAGAACGGGAAGTAAAAATCATGTAATCAAGCATCTTATATTAAAAAATGCGATTGTTGGTTTGCTCGTTCAACAAAATTTAGGGACTCCTTTATTAATCGAAAACACTCAAATTTATGATTGTTCAAATGTTTCCATTTATGGAGTTAACGCTTCTATTGAAGGAAATAACCTAGTGGTAAACAATGCAGGACAAGCCACTTTAGCTTGTACTTTGGGAGGAAATTATAATTTTAAACACTGTACTTTTAATAATTATTGGCCAAGTTCAAAACAGGCAGCAGTAATTTTAAATAATTATGCTGAAGACAACAATAATGTGCAAACTCCATTTAATTTAACCGAAGCCACTTTTTCGAACTGCATCATTTATGGTGGAAACCAAGTAGAATTAATACTTCAGAAAAACGAAGGAGGACAATTCAATTATCAATTCAACAATTGTTTGGTGAAATTTTACGATAGCGGAACTTCAATTGCATCAAATCCACTTTACAATCCGATTCGCAACGAAGAAAATGGCAATATAAAAAACAAGAGCCCTAAATTTCAAGATTACAACAAAAACAAGCTCAATATCGACGATACCTCAGGCGCTTTTGAAGCAGGAAACCCATTGTATTTGGTAACTAAAGACGTTTTAGGAAACGATAGAAATCCGAACAAACCAGACATTGGTGCTTATGCCAACAAACCTTTTCCACAATAAAAAATAGAATTAAAATAGGCGAAACTTTTGTAGCTAAAACCAATTAACCTAAATTTGCGCAACTACAAAACACAACACTATGATTTCTTTTTTCGGGAATAAAAGCAACACTATATTTGCGGTTCAAACTGAAAATAAACTTTCAACAACAATCATTTCTAAACTCAATTGGCTTTTTCAAGCAGAACTTATTGCAGCGGATCAAGACCAACAACCTAAATCCGTCATCACGGATTTTTTTGTTGGTCCACGTGCCTCAATGATTACACCTTGGAGTACAAATGCGGTAGAAATCACGCAAAATATGGGCGTTGAAGGCATAATTAGAATTGAAGAGTTCCATCAAGTTGCCAATGATTTTTCTGATTTTGATCCGATGCTATCGCAAAAATACGATGGTTTAAACCAACATATTTTCACCATCAACAGTCAACCGGAAGCAATTTTATATATTGACAACATTAGCGATTACAACAAGCAAGAAGGTTTATCGTTGAGTGAAGATGAAGTGCTTTATTTAGATAATTTAGCAAAAAAATTAAATAGAAAACTAACAGATTCCGAAGTATTTGGTTTCTCACAAGTCAATTCAGAACATTGTAGACACAAGATTTTTAATGGCACTTTTGTGATCGATGGTATCGAAAAAGAGGCCTCTTTGTTCAAGATGATTAAGAAAACATCGGCAGAAAATCCCAACGACATCGTTTCTGCTTACAAAGACAATGTTGCTTTTATCAAAGGACCGAAAGTGCAACAATTTGCCCCAAAATCTGCCGACAAACCCGATTATTACGAAACCAAAGATTTTGATGCTGTAATTTCACTTAAAGCAGAAACACATAATTTCCCAACGACAGTCGAACCTTTTAACGGAGCAGCAACAGGTGCTGGAGGCGAAATTCGTGACAGATTAGCGGGTGGTCAAGGTTCATTGCCATTAGCAGGAACAGCGGTTTACATGACTTCCTATTCAAGATTACAAAATCAAAATATAGGTTTTGAAGAAAGAAAATGGTTATATCAAACACCAATTGACATATTGATAAAAGCATCTAATGGAGCATCCGATTTTGGAAACAAATTCGGGCAGCCATTGATTACCGGTTCAATCTTGACCTTTGAACATCAAGAAAGCGGACGGAAATTAGGTTACGACAAAGTCATTATGCAAGCGGGTGGAATTGGCTATGGAAAACTAGACCAAGCTATCAAGAAAAAACCCATGTCTGGAGATAAAATAGTGATTCTAGGTGGTGAAAACTATAGAATCGGAATGGGAGGCGCAGCAGTTTCTTCTGCAGATACTGGCGCTTTTAGTTCGGGAATTGAATTAAATGCCATTCAACGTTCTAATCCAGAAATGCAAAAAAGAGCAGCCAATACCATTCGAGGATTTGTAGAAAGTGATAACAATTCCATCGTTTCCATTCATGATCATGGTGCTGGCGGACATCTAAATTGCCTATCAGAATTGATTGAAGAAACCGGCGGACTAATAGACTTAGACAAATTGCCTGTTGGCGACCCAACCCTTTCTGCCAAAGAAATAATCGGTAACGAATCGCAAGAAAGAATGGGATTAGTCATCGGAAAAGAAAATATCGAGTTATTGCAAAAAATAGCAGCTCGAGAACGTTCACCGATGTACCAAGTTGGAGAGGTGACGGACAACCATCGTTTTACTTTTGAGTCAAAAACAACAGGCGCAAAACCAATGGATTTTGCTTTAGAAGATATGTTTGGGAGTTCTCCGAAAGTAATTATGAATGACAAAACTGTCGATAGGAACTATTCTGAAATCACTTATAATAGCAAAGACATACCTAATTATATCAACCAAATTTTCAGATTAGAAGCTGTTGGTTGCAAAGATTGGTTGACCAACAAAGTCGATCGTTGCGTAGGCGGTAAAGTGGCAAAACAACAATGTGTTGGTCCATTGCAACTACCCTTGAACAACGTTGGTGTAATGGCTTTAGATTATTTGGGAAAAGAGGGAGTTGCCACTTCTATTGGCCACTCACCTATTTCGGCATTAATTGACCCAAAAGCAGGAAGTAGAAATGCCATTGGAGAAGCATTGTCTAACATTATTTTTGCTCCATTAAAAGATGGATTACAGAGTGTTTCATTATCCGCCAATTGGATGTGGGCTTGTAAGAATGAAGGTGAAGATGCGCGTTTGTATGAAGCCGTTCAAGCGTGTTCAGATTTTGCTATTGAATTGGGAATCAATATTCCAACTGGGAAAGATTCGCTTTCTATGAAACAGAAATATACTGATGGGGAAGTAATTGCACCAGGAACGGTAATTATTTCTGCAGGAGCAAATTGCAACGACATCACCAATGTTATTGAACCGGTTTTCCAGCACAATAAAGGTTCGATTTATTACATTAACTTATCACAAGACGATTTTAAGTTAGGCGGAAGTTCATTTGCACAGACCCAAAATAAAATAGGAAATGATGCACCAACAATAAAGAACGCGGTATTTTTTAAAAAAGCTTTCAATGCAATTCAAGATTTAATTAAAGACAAGCAAATTGTTGCTGGTCATGACATTGGAAGTGGCGGATTAATTACAACATTATTTGAGCTTTGCTTTTCTGACAATAATTTAGGAGCAAATATTTTCTTCAGTTCATTGGAAGAAAAAGACTTAGTTAAAATACTGTTTTCAGAAAATATCGGATTAGTACTTCAAGCGAATGACGATTTAGTTTTTGAAAATAGTTTAAATGAAAAAGGCATTGGATTTTTTAACATCGGCAATGTCACTAATTCCAATCTTCTTAAAATTGGAGATTTAGCATTTCAAATTGATAATTATAGAAAGATTTGGTTTGAGACTTCCTTCCTACTCGACCAAAAACAGACTAAAAACAACAAAGCCAAAGAACGTTTTGACAATTTTGATCAACAAAAGTTAGTTTATTCCTTTCCATTTTTTTTCAATGGAACAAAACCCGTAATTGACAATTCAAAAACAAAACCTAAAGCCGCCATTATACGTGAAAAAGGAAGCAATTCAGAGCGTGAAATGGCCAACGCCATGTATTTGGCAGGTTTTGATGTAAAAGATGTTCACATGACCGATTTGATTTCTGGTCGTGAAGATTTAAGTGATATTCAATTTATTGGTGCCGTTGGAGGTTTTTCAAATTCTGATGTTTTAGGTAGCGCAAAAGGTTGGGCTGGCGCATTTTTATACAATGAAAAAGCAAAATTGGCATTGGATAATTTTTTCAAAAGAGAAGATACTTTATCGGTGGGAATTTGCAATGGTTGTCAACTATTTATGGAATTAGAAGTCATCAATCCAGAACACGAAATTCATGGAAAAATGCACCATAATGATAGTCAAAAGCACGAAAGTATTTTTACTTCTGTAACAATTCAAGACAACAATTCTATTATGTTAAAAACGTTGGCCGGAAGCACTTTAGGCGTTTGGGTTTCTCATGGTGAAGGGAAATTTAATTTGCCAATGGCAGAAGAACATTACAATATTGTTGCCAAATATGCACACGGAGGTTATCCAGCAAATCCAAATGGATCAGATTTTAACACTGCTATGCTAAGTGATAAAACTGGTCGTCATTTGGTCATGATGCCACATATTGAACGTTCTACTTTTCCATGGAATTGGGCTTATTATCCAAAAAACAGCAATGATAAAATCTCGCCTTGGCTAGAAGCATTTGTAAATGCAAAAAAATGGGTTGATGAATACAAGAAATCATAAAATTATTTTACACACTTTTCAAAAAGAAAAAGTCTTTTTTAATCTTTAAAAGCCAAAGTATATTTTTTACTTTGCTTATAATAGAAAAGTATTGATTGTATCTGTCAATAAAAAAACCTTTCAAATTTACTTGAAAGGTTTTTTTATTGGATAAAATTCTATTTTTATTCCAAAACAAAACTTACGCTCACGTTGGCTGTAATTTCAATTTCTCCCACTGCCAAAGTTTCTCTCGGAGCGGAATCCATTTCTACATTTTTCATCATTGCCATTCCGTAAACAGGCCTTGGATAATAGGCTTGCGTATTGTCTGAAATCGTAAATGCTTTACCTACTTTTTGGCCGACCAAAACAGAAATATAATCTTCCGCCTTCACTTTTGCATCTTTCATAGCTAATTTTCGCGCTTCCGACTTATAGGTTTCTAATTTTGAAGATCTAAAATCTACATTATTAATGTTGTTGATTCCAGCATCTACAATACCTTCCATCATTTCGTCATATTTAGACAAATCTTTTAATAAAATTATTATAGTTTGTGTCGCAACATAATTGTGTTTCTTTTTTTGATAATCGTATTGATCATTTAAAGTTACCCTTTCCGTTTGAAAATCTTTGGCATCAACTTTCATTTTTTTGATGAATTTAATTACTTCATCAATTTTGATATCATTTTCTTTTTTCACCTCGGCGGCTTTAATTCCTTTAGATTCTAATGAAACAGAAATACTAACTTGATCTGGTGTTACTTTAATTTTTCCTTCGCCGGCAACGTTTATCACAGGCATTGGCTTGATTTCTTGTGCCTGTGTTGCTAGCGCAAATGATGCAAATAAAATAAAAATTGACTTTTTCATGGTGCTTGATTTATGTTTGTTAGTTTAATTTCTTCTTTCCAAAAGTTGTGCCATTAAAGTTTCCCTGTTTTTTCCATGACGAATAAAATCACAATTGGAATTAGCAAAAGCATCACCATCAAAGGATTTTCTGTTAACAAACCAGGTTCTCTCAATAAAGTATAAGCAAAACCGCCAATCGCGCCACCAAAGTGTGCCGTATGACCGATATTATCATTTTTGGCTTTCATTCCATAAATAGAATACAACAAATAACCTATTCCAAAAATGTATGCAGGAATGGCAATCGGTATAAAAAACAAATACAATCCCATATCGGGTTGCAACAAAATAGCAGCATATAAAACCCCCGTAACTGCACCCGAAGCGCCAATTGCGCGATAATTGTAATCGTTTTTGTGAAAATACAATGTCAATAAACTACCAGAAAATAAACTTATTATGTAAATCGCAAGAAATGAAAAATCTCCCAAATAGCCAAAAACCACGGGCGAAAAAATATACAAAGTGTACATATTAAAAGCCAAATGCATCAAATCAGCATGAAGAAAGGCGGAAGAAAACATGCGAATTTGCTCACCAGCACGAATACTTCCAATATGGAATTCATATTTTCTAAAAAAACTTAAATCGTTAAAGCCCTTAAAACTAAACAAGACATTTGCCAATACAATCGCAATTAAAATAGTATTCATTTTTGGTGTATTTGAGTTGCAAATTTAGATTATTTAATAACGAATTGCTTTTTTTACGACTTTAAATTTTAGCGTAAATTTCATTTAGGAATAAAAAAATATAAAATCTTGTTTTAAAAAGTTTACATTTGCACAAAATTTGTCGATTTTGAAAACAAAAATATAGTTTTCTACCTAATAGACAGAGCGTTATATTATTTATGAAAAAAATAGTTGAATACCGAAAATTGTTAAATGTTGATAAAACTGCAACATTAAAAGATTTAAAAACGATTTATCGCAATGCGATGAAAGAAGCGCATCCGGATAAATTTTCGGGAGATGATGATGGTTTGAAAGCTGCCGAAGAAAACAGTAAAAACATCATCGAAGCTTATCATTTTTTGGTAAGCATCAATCCAGAAACCATTGAACAACTGAAACCAGAATACAACGAAACAGTGGCCAATGCAACCATTACAGATTACAAGTTTGTAGAAGGAAGACTAATCATTGATTTCTCTAACGGTTCTGTTTACGAATATATTAGCGTTCCAAAAGCAACTTATGTAAAAATGGTTAATGCTGAATCGCCTAATCGATTTGCAAAAAGACACATATTGAATACTTTTTTTTGGAGAAAGAAAATCAATCAAGATTAAATTAAAAAGCTGTTTCAAAATCGAAACAGCTTTTTTTTTATTTTGACTTCTCACCCACAAAAAAGTCGCTATTGGATTTGAACAATACATTAAAAGTGGTTAAGCTTCCGTAAATTCTTGTTATGTACTGTTGTAACTCTACTTTTTCAATTTCTTCTAAATTGCTGGCATTTATTTTTTGTTCCAGCACACGTACTCGGTCACGTACCATGATTATTTTATGAAAAAAAGTGTCAATCGGAATTTCTTTACTTGCCAAACCAGCTTGCCCTGGATCTAAAATCATCTTTCCGCCTTTCCATTTATCGCCAATTGGCACAATTTCTGAAATGTCGGACCATTTTTTTAAAATTTCTCTCAAACTTTTTTCTACGTCATAAAGACTAATTATCCACTTCGTTTTCAGCAGCTTCTATCACTTCAAAATTGCTATTTAAATCGATAGTTTCTAAGCCATTTTCTATAAAAGTTACCCAATAACACGTATTTGAAACGTTCGTTACAACTCCTTTGCCAAATTCTGAATGATTGATTCTTGAACCAATTCCTAGTATTTTCATGATTAAATTTAATTTCGTACGAAAATAGAAATCTAAATTACAAAATCAAAAATACTTAGTCAGATTTTAATATTTTATCCGGTTTTCTGATTCAATTCTTAGTTCCGTTTGTTATTATTAGAATATTTGAGACTGCATTAAATGAGACTGTATAATTGAAAATAGGAAACAACAAAATACTGTAAATTATAATAATAATTGACTTTAATAATTACCTTTGAAAAAAATAAAAAATGACAAACAACGATATCTTTAAGAAACTTCGGGTTGCATTGATGTTGCGCGACGATCAAATTGTTGAAATTCTTGAATTAGTAGACTTTAGAATTTCAAAATCTGAATTAGGTGCGTTTTTTCGTGACGAAAAACACGAAAATTATATGGAATGTGGCGATCAAGTTTTGCGTAATTTTTTAAACGGATTGGTCATTCATTTGCGAGGGACAAAAGAAAATCCTAAAAACCCAAATGAAGTTTTGGCAAAACACAAGGCGCAAATTCCTGTGAAAGAAGGTTTTGAAAAAAGGCCAGAATTTAAAGCCGCTCCAAAAACTGAATTTAAGAAAAAACCAGCTTCTAATGCTAAATCAAGAGAGAAAAAAGCAGCACCAAAAATTCAAGTGGTTGAAAAAGTAAGATACAATAACGGAAAGAATAGTAAGAAATAAGTTTTGAAATTTAAAATTCATGAATGACTTAGCATTACTTACGACCGAATTTGAAAATTATTTTCAGCATTTTGAGAAACAAAATTATTTAGTTTCAAAAAGCCCAGTCGGTTGGCAAATTGACCATTCACTCAAAGTAATTATCAACATTATTGCAACTTTAAAAAATTCAAATCCAGACGATTACAAATACAATTTCAACTTAAAAAGAAGCCTAGTTTATTTTAGAAAAAAGATTTCTCGCGGTGTAGGAAAAGCACCAAAATCAGTAAGAACTTTTGATAAAATTACATAAGAAGACTTACAAACCCAATTCGAAATTGCCAAAAAAACAATTAAAGATTTGGAAACTTTAGACCCTAAATCAAATTTTAAACACCCTCTTTTTGGAAGATTGAATTTAAAACAAACGCGTTTTTTCTTAATCATTCATACCAAACATCATCTAAAAATTATAGAAGATATTTTAAAGTAAATTTTGGATGAATAACAAATGTATCAACAACCTGATTAATCTGGTACAAATTAGTCCTTATATCAACTTCAACGGGAAGTCAGAAATGGCGTTCAACTTTTATAAATCAGTATTTGGTGGAGCGTTTGCGCAAGTAACTAGATTTAGTGACATGTCTACTCCAGCTTTTCCGATAGCAGAAAAAGAAGCCAATAAAATTATGTATATTGCCTTGATGATTGACAAAAACGTTTTAATGGGTAATGATTTTCCCGAATTTATGGGAAAAGTAAATTAAAACGAAAACAGAAGTAAAATTTCAGTTAGCAGAGAAAGTAAAGAAGAAGCGAATAAAATTTTAACAGACTTTCGGCGGATAGTCAAATTATAATGTCAATTCAAGATAGCCCTTGGGAGTTCTTACTGCGGCATTTGTAGAGACAAATATGGAATTGAATGGACGGTTGATTTTGATCCTAAATATAAAGGGGAATTGTAGATTTTACTTGATTTTAATACAAAAAACTTTCAGCGAATCAAAAAAAAAGCAATCCATTAAGATTGCTTTTTTTTATTTTATTTATTCAAAATATGGTATTGAATCAAACCATCTATTGGTCTTCGCAACACATTTCCGAGATTTAAATGGTGCTTTTTTAGTACAATTTCAAGTTCTTCTTTGAGGTAAAATGCGATTGAACCAATAAAATGTATCGGCACTTCTTTTGCATTGTCGTATTGTTTGATGTAATTTTCTACAAAATCTTCCATGGCTGCAAAGATGATTTTTTGACAAAATACTTCGTTTTTGTGTTGGATTAAAAACTTAGCAAAAGTCGCCAAATAAGCATTTGGATTCGGTTCTTTGTACAAGTGGTTTTTTATTACATCTGCTTCTAAATCGTAAGCTTTTTCAAATTTTTTAGCTAACTCTTTTGGCATTTTATTGAAGTAATAACCACGAATCAATTGTCGTCCGAATTGGTTTCCAGAGCAATCGTCCATGGCGATATAACCCAAAGATTGCACTTTTTGATGCAAAACACTTCCATCAAAATAGCTGCAATTAGAACCTGTTCCTAAAATACAAACAATTGCTTTTTCGTTTTTGGGCGTTGTAGCAAAAACCGCTGCATAAGTATCTTCGTATACCGAAATCAGTGCATTTGGAAAATAGTCTGCAAAAACTTCTGCCAGAAAATTTTTCATGCGATCCGTTCCACAGCCCGCGCCGTAAAAAAATAAATGAGTTACCGCAGCTTTGTTGTGAGAGATATCAAATTTATCATTTAAACGTAGGACAATTTCTTCTTTGTTTAAAACTTCTGGATTTAGTCCAAGTGTTTGTGTGGTGAACAAAACTTTTCCTGCACCGTCAATGGAAATCCAGTCTGCTTTTGTGGAGCCGCTATCTACAAGTAATTTCATTTAGTTTTTGGGATTATTTAAAGTTAAAGTATAACATTTTGTTTTTAAAACTACTTTAATAGCCCAGATAACGATTCCCCCTTTGTCGGAAAAACAAACTGAAATGGATAGCTGGATAAAGCTTCAAAAAAATAAAAATCCCGTCAACTATAAATCAACGGGATGGTATTATAAATATCAATTATTTTAAACCTGCAATGTGTACAGACAAATCAATTAATTTACTAGAATAGCCGTACTCATTGTCGTACCACGATACAATTTTGAAAAAAGTAGAATTTAATCCAATTCCCGCTTTTGCATCAATGATTGAAGTGCGCGTATCTGAAACAAAATCTTGAGAAACTACGTCGTCTTCTGTATAACCAATAATATTTTTATAATCTGTTTCTGAAGCATTTTTCAACACTTTCATGATTTCTTCGTAGGTTGTTTCTTTGGCCACTTTTACGGTTAAATCAACAACAGAAACATCAACTGTAGGCACACGAAATGACATTCCAGTTAGTTTTCCATTCAATGAAGGAATTACTTTTCCAACTGCTTTTGCAGCACCCGTTGAAGAAGGAATAATATTTACACTTGCTGCACGACCACCACGCCAATCTTTTCTAGATGGACCATCGGCAGTCATTTGTGTTGAAGTCGTAGCATGAACGGTTGTCATTAAAGCTTCTACAATTCCGAAATTATCGTTGATTACTTTTGCCAACGGTGCAAGACAATTTGTGGTGCAAGACGCATTAGAAACGATGGTGTCAGTTGCTTTTGCTTCTAGGTGATTTACTCCCATAACAAACATTGGTGCATCAGCAGATGGGGCAGAAATTATAACTTTTTTGGCTCCACCTTCGATGTGTTGTTGAGCAGACTCTAGTGTGGTGAAAATTCCAGTACATTCCGCCACTACATCTACATCTAGATCATTCCATTTGATTAGTTTTGGATCTCTTTCAGCAGTGATTCTGATGTTTTTTCCGTTTACATATAATTTTTCGTCAATAACTTCTACTGTTCCGTTAAAACGACCATGAACTGAATCGTATTTTAACAAATAAGCCAAGTGATCTACATCGAGCAAGTCGTTAATTGCAACCACTTCTACATTGTCTCTGTTGAAGGTTTCTCTAAAAACTATTCTTCCTATTCTACCAAAACCGTTTATTCCTAATTTTACTTTTGACATCTTAATTTGTGTTGAAATTTATTATTTTATATTTTTT